>Ga0256410_1001754_pt1 | contig 15837 bp, 13 predicted proteins | sample PhyWR1_FD_185983 | JGI IMG/M metagenome (GOLD analysis project Ga0256410, IMG submission 185983) | Leaf surface microbial communities from wheat plants in UC Gill Tract Community Farm, Albany, California, United States - DLSL W.R1 | ecosystem: Host-associated > Plants > Phyllosphere >... | reverse complement strand
GCTTGGCGTTATAGTCTTCATGCCCCAAAGCCTCTGACATGGCTTGCACGCTGTTTGTTTGAAAATAAACGATTACGGCTGCGGTGACCCTCACTCTTTTCAAGGAAATTCGTTTAAGCATCACCGGCCCTTGATCACCAAATTGATCCAAAATACGCATAGCCAGCAATGATTGCCCATTTCCTTGAACAGCCATTCCTCTGATTTTTGGAATCCTTTTAGGCCGTGTTATACCTGTTGCCGTGCTCAGAAAAGTGTAGTGTTGAGCTGGATCATTCTCGCGTTCTAAATACTCCCGTGCTTCAACTGTCAGCTCATATATTTCAGGAAACAACTCTCGCGCCTTCGGTGTTGACCTAACTATCTGACGCGCTAGTTTCGCCCCTCTCCTGGGTTTAGAACTCACAGCGCTGTTGAGCTCATCATCAAACCCAAATCTCTGTCCGAATTTATCTGTGATACGATGCTTATTTAACCACGAGCCTGTAATGCTAGGGCATTCAAGAATTAGAAGATAAATAAAGGGTAGCAACGTCGTGCTATCCAGCAGTCCCAGCGTATTTCTCACATAGGTTTTACGTGCACCAAAGTAATTTTCGAATTCCCGATCATCGTCAGTAAAATATGGTCGCTGCGCCCATTTCCTGCAAAGAATAATGTACGACTGCTCTTCCTCACTGTAAGTATCAGAAAAACCAGGCGAGTCTACGTCAACCTTGCTCGCTTCGATCCGGCGCCTGTGGTTGGCAAGCGTGGCTGCTCTAGCTGCCTCACAAGCAACTCTCAGCTTCGCAGCATCATTATTTATTTGATGATACAACTTCTGTGCAGCGTCCTCATTCTGAATATGTAAAGGAATAGCAGTAATAGAACTGACAATGCCCTTGTCTTCTCCGTGAGATTGAAACGGATTATTCCCTGCCAGCTCCGCATACTCATGAAACTTGAAGTCAAATAACTTTTTCGGCAAGAATCCATGCGTAATGAAAACCTCTTCAACAACTAGCATCATTGCACGCCAATCACTCAAGAAAACCTTGGACTTAAATCCTTGACGTACCCAGCGATCATATTCGATGTCAAAAGCTGTGAAAAAAAAATCGTGCATTTCTAAGGGATTGTCAAGGAGGCGCAATTCTTCGACACTCCAGAAGTGCTCAGTTACAATCCTCATTAACATCGAGATACTTCTATTTTTTGAAATCCCAGTAGTTCTGGGGAATTTTTGTATGTAGTCTCTACATCTCCGATATATTTTCTCACACAAGCCCTCACCATATTGATGGTGCACTGCCACCAGATTTATAAATATAGGCTTATCATCATGATATTTTACCCACCAGCCCTTATAGTATTTAAGCTTGATGTAATTTTTCGGCGCCTTGGAATATGCAAGCCGACATTCCTTCTCTTTTTTCGCACCACAAGTATCACGAAATCTATCAATATTGATGCCCAGCAGGTGTGCAACATGTCTGACCTTAGTCAATAGCAACCAAGCATGTGTATAAACAACATCGGTCTCCACCAATAGAAAGCCCCAAAATTTAGACATTATTAGCTCGTCATCTAAATTTTCTCGCTTCAAATTAGTAACGACCATAAACATATCAAACAATCTTAACCCTTGATCCAAGGTAGTTCTGACTTTAGGGTCAGGAAAGAAATTGCGAGCCTGCGCCAACTCGCTTGCTGAAAAATTAACGCTTGGAAAATATGAATAGGCGGCTGTGTTTATCATGGCTACTAATATTATCTCGTTATATAACACCTAACATCTATTATCCGAGATGGCAACTATTTTTTTACCTTGCATATATATTGGCCAGCACCATAAAGGCCAGCGATTTAAAATTGGGAAATATTTATTATCCGTTCACGCCTAGGCATCTGCTGATGCATATTTTTTATGGCGCTGATTAAGCACCCGCTACGGTAGGCTCAACCACAGGTGTTGGGTTTTGCCCAATTTGGGCAAAACCCAACGAAAGGGCTAGCTGCTGGATTCAGAGCAAAGCCAATAAAGCCTAACCTATTGATATATATAGATATTATGATGTCACAATTCCCTAGATTGGCTCTGTTAGCCACCCGATCGAGCTGCAGCGCGCTGGCTGGCCCCGGCGCCAGGGGTTTGGGCAATAAATACACTCAACTTAACTAGAATCAAATATTGACAATGTTGCGCACCAGCACTTAGATAATTAATCACTGCTAACCGAATTTTCCCCAACGACAGATCACAAGCTTTTTGGGAATCAAGATGACTAAAAAATCTTCCAGCCTTGGCAAATCCCAGGCTCGTCCTCTTGTAATACGGGCCTTGACTCCTGACGAGTTAAATCAAATCGCTATTGCAGCGCGCTACTCTGGCCAGAAAATGGAGATGGCACTGCACGAACTGCTTTCATTAGGATTTCGAGCGCTCGATGTTTCTGGAGCAAAACACGGAGTAGGTAACACCGTATTTCTGGCTGCACCCAAATCTTCTCGTCGAGACAGTCACTCCCCTACACAATCTGTAGTTCTGCGAAGCGTGGAATTTTCGAACGCTATTCCGGGCGGATTGCTTTTCCCACGTCGCACCGGGCCTGGGCCTTTGGAGATGGTGAGAATTGCTCGAATATTCCATCAGTGGGTACTTCGCGCTGGCCTCGGCGAAAAGGGTGTTACGTTGCATGCGTACAGACGGTCAGTGATGACTCAGAAACTGATGGAGGCCGCATCCTCACTACCAGGATAAATGCGGAGATCTACAGCCTCTAAGTAGGACAGGCCCAGATAAACCGTATCAAGCGGATGCGTCTATTACTCTTAAAGGGCTGGTCGTGGGCGTCGGTTGCTGAGCCGCCACATGCTTGGGCTCATTGACTGCCATCGTCGATTGGTTGACGACGATCAGTCGACCATTGCTGTTCCGACTGAACGACACTGAGCTGCTTTTGGGTACGGTTCAGCAACAGTCGCTCACATCTAGCTCTCTGCCGTGTCGAAGTTAACCCATCATAGTCTCGAACTCCTCGTCAGTGAGGATTGAGGGAGTGTTGTTTGGCTTCAAAGTGAGTCCCCGGAGGCAAGGCTGTCTTAGCCTGGGGTATTGGATCGAGTCCCAAGTGGTCGCCGGCCCCCAGCGCAAAGGCCACACAAACTTACGCCGTCGAATACAGCGAAGCTCCGATTGAGTGGCAGCCAGACACTTATATTCTCGTGAGTGGCAAGAAACAGGTTATGCCTAACGGAGCCCCTGAACCCGCCCCTCGCCTACTCAGGTAAATCAGAGGCAGCAGGGCGATTAAGAGGATCATATCGCCCTACATCCCTGACACTCGTCTTAATTCCCTACGGAGTCCGATCCATTACAATTGTGCAACCGCCAGCTCCTGAGGTTCTCTCCCTTTTCTTCACAAATTTGGCGCAGCTCAGCAGCTTCAAGGTGAGTGTCCGAAGCGAAGGCAAAATGATGTGCCGCTCGGTCATATTGTTGCATGGCCATGAGCAGGTGGCCGAGCTTCATGTGCGCCAGAACTACTTGGTCGGGCGAAGCATTTTCAGAACTGTACACCCGCTCGTACCAACATAACGCCTCTTCAGGATCTGGCATGATTTCCATCTCCCAAGCCCCCTCACCCGCCAGCAAGCTCGCGAGCTTGAGCTGCGCTTCGATATCGCCTCCGACCGCTGCACACCGGTAGAGCGACATCATCAAAAATTTCGTGTCGGAGGATGGGCCAAGAGCCAAATAATACTCAGCCAAGGCCGTTGCAGCCCCCTCGCACCTCATTTCGACGCAATCCTTCAGCATCTCAACAAGATGCTCAGGTCTCGGCAGCTCCCTTGGATTACGCAACCAAAGCCGAGCAAGCGCTACCCATGCAGGTGGGTAATTTCCCATTGTGGCTTCTGCATAAAAATCGAATGCGGCTCGAACGGTTTTCAACTGCCCCCCAACACCACGCTCCGCGAACTGACCCAACTGGTACTTACAGGCACTACATCCTTTGTACGCACCTGATTCATAGGCATCGGCAGCTTCATAAACACGGCCCTCCGCCAGGTAGAAATCCCCCAAAAAGCTGTACGCTGAGACATACCCGAACTCTACAGCCATCACCGCAGCTTTGAGGCCTCCGCCAGGCGTAGCCAGCGGAGGGAACTGGGCCCCCACAAGATAGAGCTTTGAGATCATTACCAACGCTCCCAACGAGCCATCCGCGTATACCATCTCAAGTTGTTCATAGATGTCGTCATACGCTGTGAGAAGGCTTTCGGGGGGCTGCCCTTGCTTTAACAAGGTCTCTAGCGTCTTGATCCGTACGCTGATCGCGCCGAGGCGAGCTTCAAGGTGTTCAATACACTCGGCCCTTATGGATGACCAGCTCCTTCCAAATCTGCTCTGGCAATGTATGTCAAAACAGTCGGGATCTCGGTAAGCCTCTTTCACCATGCTCCCATCCGGTAGCTTGAGACGGCTTTCAAGGGGCTGATCAAGGTTCAGGGGAGGGAATTTAAGGGGAGAAACGGGTGGTAGGTCTGGCTTCATCGCGATCTCCAGACAATAGAAAACGATCTCCCCGCCGAACGGGGCAGTAGTTTGTCATATGGTCTGGCCGCTTCCAGCTCACGGCGGAACGCTTGCAGCAGGCGTCTGGTATCAGATTAGAAGACACGCGAGACGTGTCAAGACGCTCGGATTTTACTGGGTAACCAATTCATTTCGCCGAGGCAAAGCTCTCATTTCTTCGCACGCCACCTTGGGAAACCTCTGACCCTCAACACCACGCCAACCCGGTGACTTAATGAGAACGAAAAACAACGCCGGCGGCTCAAAAATGGCTCGTTTGAAGGCAAAGATGAGCGCGCGCCTGGCCGTCAGAATGACCTTGGTCAAGCCACGCACCTGGCGGCAGTGGGAGACTGATGAAGGCAGCAAGAATGCCAGATCTCCATCGCCTGCAGCATTGCGGAGCTTCATTGAGCGGTCGGGTATCTCAATTCCAGGCCTAGATCCTAGAGAAAGAACATCGCCGCGCGGCATTTCCTTCACCATTGCCAGCCCCAAAGGCGAGGTCGGTAAGACCCCCATCACGCTCAACGTGGCAGCTTGCCTGGGGGAGCCGGAAGCGGGATGAGCATTTTGGCCGGTTGGCCGCGAAGCCGGGAGACGATATGAGCGATCACCTCGACGTATTGGTTGTAGCAGCTCTCTTCCCCTCGCCGGCTAGCCGATGAGCCTTGTAACTAATTTCACTAGATTCACCCTCCTACCCCACTTCCGGCGTCATAGCACCGATGTCATTATGCCAATACTGCGTTGCCCATAGGTTTCATCACGCGCACTCGATTGGCCCATAGCACGCCATCGGGATACGCCCACTCAAGGATCGTGTTGATGTCCAACGAAAACGCCCCGCCAGCCCCAGCCCTTTCTGTAGAAGCCGTAGCCCCCCCGCCCCCTGCTGACAAACCTGTGGAGCTAGATGCCAACCGTAAGGGCCTTCAAGCCTACCTAGCACCAGGGGCTTCTGATTGGGCGCCTTTGAATGAAGAAGCCTACATCGTCCTCAATGGCGTACCACCACCTGATCCAGCAAGGATCGTTTCCAACCGCACAGCACTGTCGGACATGCTCGCTGCGGCACTGCAAGTTCCCAATCTTGGCTTTTTGGCTGGAAGTGGGACTTCGCTTGGTGCACCAGGTGGGCCAAGCATGTGGGATCTGTGGAAGCGCTCCATGTGCACACCCGGCTCAGGGGATCCCACTGAAGCGGCAGGGCGCGTGATGGATGTGGTGCGCTACAAAGAAACCATAAATCCAAATATCGAGCATTTCCTTTCTCAATGCGACGCCTATCTCGCCTTCAACAAAGACGCCACCGTCGAAGGGTTTGTCAGCGAGGTCAAAGCAGTCATCCTGGATGCATGCTCAGCATTCCTGCGAGCCCCGAGCGCCGATATCTCTGCATACAGGCAGTTGCTGCAGAAGCTGGCGAGGCGACGAGTCCGAGACCCTCGCCTGAAGGTCTTCACCACAAACTATGACATGTGCTTCGAGACAGCAGCCTCTGACCTCGGGATGATGGCCATTGATGGATTCTCCTACACCCGCAGGCGGCGTTTCGATGGGAAACATTTCAGCTACGACATCGTCAGGCGAGAGGTGGAAGGTCATGAGTTCGCCGAAGGTGTGTTCCAGCTACTGAAGTTGCATGGATCGGTGAGCTGGAGCAGAGAGGGAAAGGACATCTACGAGGACACAGCGCCTACACCTGCGAACGCGTGCCTCATCTACCCAGCCAAAGGCAAATACCAGCAGGCATTCCTGCAGCCTCACCTAGAGCTTCTGTCGCGCTACCTGGAGTTTCTGCGTCAGCCCAACAGTTGCCTCATCGTGGGGGGCTTCGGCTTCAACGATGATCACCTCTCTGAGCCAATCTTCTCAGCGATCCAATCCAACCCGAGCCTGAAACTAATACTCTGCGATTTCCAGTGCATCACGCACCTGCATAACCGGGGACACCATGGCTCAAGCGACTATTGGGGCAGATTCCATGACCTCGCCAAGCGTGGCCTGGACATCCACTTCGTCAGTGGCTCGTTCAGCGATCTGGTCAGCCACATTCCGCACCTGAGAACAGCTTCTCCAGCTGAGCAGTTGGCGAATGCCGTCAGACGCCTAGGGAGCCAAAACGCATGAGTGCTCTCGACGGGATTCTGGTCAGCAATCTCAAAATTGGTGTGGTTTCGAGTGTGAGTGCCCAGCTGGTAAAGACGAACCTGGCGCATGCCGGCAATGTAAGCGGCCAGTACTTGGGCCACAACCGTTACGGCAAAGGTGAGGTCGGCGAGCTTGTGCTCATTGAAGGCCAGCAAGCAGTGCTGCTCGGGCGCATAATCGAGGTGACGCTGCCTGACAGGGATCGCTCGGAGATTTCACAGGATTTTGCAGGTAGCCGCCAAATCGACGCAATCGGCTTCATACGCCTTCTGGGCTCCGTAAACCCGCAATCACTGCGAGTCACAGCAGGAGTTAGCTCATACCCACGGCTTGGCGATCGGGTCTATTCTGCCCCTGGAGAATTTATTTCCCAGATCCCTTTGTTGACCTCAACGGGGGTGAACGGTGCGCCACCTGAGGTAGCGTTGAATCTTGGTCACGTAGCCGGGGATGGCGGATTTCCTATTGCTGTCACTCCCGAGAAAATTTTCGGACGGCACTGCGCAATCCTGGGTTCCACAGGCGGAGGCAAGAGCTGGACGACATCCAAACTGATCGAAGAGTGTCGACGCTTCTCAGCCAAAGTAGTGCTGATCGATGCCACGGGAGAGTACCGCTCACTTGTTGGGGATGACACGGTTCATTGCCACCTTGGCAGCCCTCTACACTTGGCTGGAGGTTCTATAGAAGTCGCAATTCCACCGACGAGTTTCACTGAGTCCGACTTCATAGCCCTCTTCCAGCCATCAGGCAAAACCCAAGGCCCTAAGCTGAGGGAAGCGATCAAAAGCCTACGACTCGTACATCTCGCACCTGACCTCTTCCCGAGGCACATCGTCTTTAAGGTAGACCAATCAAAAGAGGTCTATCGCGAGGCCATGAACAGAGACAACAACGCAAGCCTAGTAGGAAATCCAACAACGCCATTTAACCCTCGCAAGCTGGTATCTCAGCTGGTGCAGGAGTGTTGTTACCCGACCTCTTTCAACGATTCAGAGCGTTTTGGAGGTGCCAGTAACGAGATCTCACACTGCTCATCCCTGATGACCCGCATCCTCGGCGTGATGGAGTCGCCGTCGCTCGGCTGCGTCTTCAATCCCGCTGCCGGCCTTTCCAGTTTCGTAGATCAACTGGACAGTTTCATTCGTGGCGACAAGAAGCTGTTTAGGGTCTGCTTGAGCTCAATTGGATACGAGTTCAACGCCCGTGAGGTAGTGGCCAACGTTATCGGCAGACTTCTACTGCAGCGAGCCCGGGCTGAGGTTTTCAGGACGAGGCCGCTAATCACCATCCTAGACGAGGCCCATAATTTCCTAGGCAAAACCGTCGGCAACGAGGATGACCTACAGAATCTGGATGCCTTCGAACTGATCGCTAAGGAGGGTCGAAAATACGGGCTGAACATTTGCCTGGCGACCCAGCGACCACGCGATATAACCGAAGGCGTGCTCAGTCAGATGGGTACCCTGCTCGTCCACCGGCTTACGAACGACCGTGACCGCGAAGTCGTTGAGCGAGCCTGCGGTGAGATCGATCGCTCCGCTGCAGCATTCCTGCCGAACCTAAAGCAGGGTGAGGTAGCGATGGTGGGTGTGGATTTCCCGATCCCGGTTACAATTCAAATCAGTCGACCAACTCAACCTCCCATATCGGATGGGCCGAGCTTCCAGAGCAGTTGGGGATCAACGGGGCATTGATCTGACGCATGGGCATGCATGGCAATGACGATTTCCTCGCCAAGAGAAGGAGTGTAAATCCGCATGGAAATCGTCTGAACCATCATTGCTCACTTGATGGCTAATTGATAGCCTACAAGCTCGCCTGCCTGGTAGTGCTTCCCCCCCCAGTTCCGAGCACGCTCCAGGATGGATAGGCACACCTCGAAGGAACATTTGCTGCTCAGTCCGGCTGCAAGGAGCGCGTCCATGGATAGAAACGTCGCTGTCATCAACGCCACGCAGCTGGCACTGGTCAACCCGAGCCTCCGGGATCCTGTCGAGTACCGTAAAAGTGGCCTAAGCCTGAACCATATCGTCGGCTGCCCCCTGGACTGCAGCTACTGCGTGAGGCACCTTTTCGGTAACTTCGAGCAGCGCACGCCCCAGGCCTTGATGACCGACGAAGAAGCCTTCAGGCAGTTTGTTTCGCATCGCTTCTTCCAGCCTCATATCACGCCGATTCAGCTCTTCAACCGAGCAACCGATCCGATGCTTCCGGACGTGAAAGGCCATACCCATAACCTGCTGCGACTGCTCGATGAGGCAAGGCTGACCAATAACGTGCTTGTGATCACTCGCTGGCGGGTGACGCCCGAGGACTGCGAGCGCTTCAATTCCCTGACGAACATCAAGCTGACGGTGCTGGTGACTTACTCAGGCATCGAAGACCCGAAGATCGAGCCCATCAAATCTTCGATCGCAGCCAATAGCCTGCGAACCCTGTTCAAGCATGCACAGCGTTACCGGACGTTGCTCTACTGGCGCCCGATTGTCCCTGGGCTCAACGATTCCGAAGAACACATCGCTCGCGCTGCGCAGCTCGCAAAACACGCCCACGCAACGGTGTTCAGCGGGCTGTTTTATCGACAAGAGATTGCCCAGTACTACCAAAGCCAGGGTATTCCCGAGCCTTACACCTCAACCGCCAGACGCAAGCTGCTGCCGCTGGACGAGGAGCAACGGTTGCTGAGCATGTATCAAGCGCACGCTCCAAGCACTCCGATCTTCCGCAAGACCTCATGTGGGGTGGCCTATGCTCACCAGCAGCCCGACTACAACGGCCATTTCGGCATCACCGAGTTATGTGATACCTGCCCTTCCGCTCAATACGCCACATGCCAGGCCGCTTGGAAGAAGCCCGATGAGGCGCTTCTCAGCAGCCTATGCCAGCGGCTGGGCGCTGAGGGTGAACCGGTGGTAACAGAACGCTCCATCATTGTTCGCGGCCTCGATGAACAGCGCCGGTACTTCATGCAGCACACGCTTGGGTACCAGGTGCACGATGCCGACAAGCCACATCACTATGATCGCCATGGACGCGCGGAAGCGCAGAGGAATATCTGATGACTGATACGGAGTTTCAGTGGCCCTCCGAGCCCATCGTAGTCGTCGACGTTGAGGGTAATGGCCACACACCGCCTGACCTCGTGGAGCTGGCTATCGCCTCGTTTCCTGTCGTCGATGGTGATGAGCCTTCAAGCTGGCTCATCAAGCCGCCAAACCCCATCACCTGGCAAGCCAAGCGTGTGCACGGCATCGGCAACACAAAAGTGAAGAGCTCACCTGTTTGGGAAGAGCTGCGGGACAATGTCGAACAACAACTTCAGGGCAAATGGTTCGTCGCGCACAACGCGTCAGTCGACTACGGAGTGATGAAGCGCCATCTTCCCGACTGGGCACCGATTGGAGTGATAGACACCCTGAAGCTATCACGTCATGTGTACCCAGATGCTCAAAGCCACAGCCTCTCCGCGCTGCTGGCTCTGACTGGCCTGGACGCTGAAGTTTCGGGCGAGTTGCATCGCGCCGGGGAGGACGCCCGAGTAACCGCCCTCCTTCTGGGCCGATTGATTCAGGACTCCCTCCTCACTAGCTGGCCAGAAGTCTGCAAGATCGCTCAGCTCAAGATTCAGACCGTGGACGAAACACCCGCACCTGAACAGGGAAGCTTGTGGTGAGTTCGATCGTAATCGGGGTCGCCGGCACGCACTCAACCGGCAAATCCACCTTCTGTGCCGACTTGAGGAAGGTACTAGAGGTGAAGGGGATCCGCGTCCAAGCCATCCCCTCCTTCGGGGCACTTGCCGTTGAGCAAGGCATTCCTCTGCTCACCCAGCACACATACGACTCAACGATGTGGTTCGTCGACCGGACACTTGAGGCGGAGCACGCTGCCTGCGTCAACGCTGATGTTGTGCTGGTTGATCGCCCTGTCATGGATGCAGTGGCGTACTGGAACGCTGCCGTTGAGTACCGAGGCTGCGATTTGGCTGCGCATGAAGTCGAGGCCATTGGGGCCGTAATGATGAATTACAGCCGCAACTACACGACCGTTCTTGCCACGAAGCTGGATCCCTCCATCGCTCTCGGCCCGGGGCGAGACACGGACAGTCGCTACAGAGCATCAGTGGACACCCACCTGCATGCGCTACTTGAGCGGCACTCAATCCATCATCAGGTGCTTACTCCTGCGGCGCGCGAGGCGCTTCTGGCTCAAATCACCGCCGACGTATTCCTGCGCATGGGGTTGGCATGACGTTCACGACACACGGGATGCTGGCCGGAAAGAAGATACGTCGCCTAGGTTTTGGCACCATGCGACTGACAGGGCCAGGCATCTGGGGGCCGCCTGCTGACGAGCAAAACGCGATCGAGGTCTTGCGCTCGGCGGTGGCATTGGGTGTCCAACACATCGACACCGCCGACGCTTACGGCCCGCACGACGCCGAAAGGTTGATCCGCAAAGCTCTATTTCCCTACGCAGAGGATTTGATCATTGCCACGAAAGGCGGGTTTACCCGCCAGGGCCCGGGGCAATGGACACCGTGCGGTGTGCCGGCCTATCTGCGCCAGTGTGTCGAGATGAGCTTGCGAAGGCTCGGAGTCGAAGCAATTGATCTTTACTACCTGCACAGAGTTGATCCCAACGTACCGATCGCAGATCAGGTCGGGGAGCTGGAGCAGTTGCGCGCAGAGGGCAAGATCAAGGCACTGGGATTGTCCAAAGTGACCGTTGCTCAAATCATCGAGGCAGCAGCGATCGCTCCGATTGCGGCAGTTCAGAATGCCTTTAGCCTTTTGAACATGGAGTCCAAAGACGTGGTGCAGTGGTGTGAGGAAAACAGCATCGCTTTCGTCCCGTATGCCCCGTTGGGGGCCGGAAAATACCTTGAGTCCGAAGATGCGTCGGCGATGTCACGCAGTGCTCTGCGCTGGCTGCTTGAATACTCTCCTTCCATGTTCCCCATCCCAGGCACCTCTAGGATCGAGCACCTGGCAGAAAACATGGGTGCCGACGTTGAGCCGACGAGTTAGTGGTTAATCGGATGCAACTCCCCCACACGAACAGTTCGCCTCTCCAACTCACGAGGATTTTGCATGACCGTTGCTACTCCTGATCCAACAGCTCAAATTGCCTTCTCCATATTTGAGAACAAAGGCGTCTATGCCGTGCTTCTTGGCTCAGGGGTGTCCCGCTCGGCAGGCATACCGACCGGGTGGGAAATCACCCTGGAGTTGGTGAAGCGTTGGGGCATCGCGATGGGTGCGGGAGAGCAGGATGATTGGGTGGCATGGTACGTAGGTCAGACAGGAGAGGAGCCCAATTACTCAACCCTACTCGAACGCCTGGCGACCACCCAGACCGAGCGACGAGCCATCATCCAGGGTTTTCTGGAGCCTAGCGATGAGGAATTGGAAGACGGCTTGAAGTTGCCTACACGTGCCCATCGGGCGATCGCAGCCATGGTCAAAGCGGGACATGTGCGCGTGATCGTTACGACGAACTTCGACCGACTCATGGAGAATGCGCTGCGCGATGTTGGCGTTGAGCCAACAGTGGTCAGCTCTGAAGATACTCTTGCAGGTGCTGAGCCGCTCACCCATGCTTCCTGCTACATCCTGAAGATCCACGGTGATTACAAGGACGCCAGGATCCTCAATACCGATGTAGAACTGGGCGAGTACCCGGCGGCGTTCAATACGCTGCTTGATCGCATCATCGATGAGTTCGGGCTCATCGTCGCAGGATGGTCAGGTGAGTGGGATCATGCGCTGAGGGCGGCGTTTTTGAGAGCGCCGTCACGTCGCTACCCGACCTACTGGCTATCCCGGGGTCGATTGAGCGAGCGTGGTCAGGAGCTCATCACTCAGCGTCGTGCCACAACCGTAACCGGGATGGATGCCGACACCTTCTTCGATGGGCTAAACCTCAAGCTTGAGATTATCCAGCAGTCCCGTCTGCCGAATCCATCTGGCATCGAGCTCACTCTCGCTATGGCCAAACGCTTTATGGCCAGACCCGAGCACCGGATTCAGCTCGATGACCTAGTAACCAGCCAGGCTCATCAAGCGATCAGTCATCTTGCTCCTCTCTTCTCTGCACGACCTCAGGGTAGTACGGCTAAGGATTTTACCGATCTGGTTGAGATCTACGAAGCTGCTATCGAGCCCCTAGCACGTCTTTGTGCAGTGCTAGGGCGATGGGGTGCAGCTGCAGAGCATACGATCGTTCTGGATGCCATCAAGGGCCTACACGCTGCGTCTCAGGTCGAGCAGTCTGGATGGGTAGCTGGACTTGCATTGAAGAGTTACCCGGTAGCGCTTGTTAGCTATGCGTACGGCATGGGACTTGTCCGGGCTAATCGCCTGGGAGAGCTAAACGAACTGTTTAACACGACGCTTATCAACCGGCGCGAAATGCCTTTCCCTCTGGGAGTTGATCTATCACCGTTCTACGTTGAAGGAGCTAATGGCCTGTTCGAGTTATGGAAGAGCTTTGAAGATCAAAGTAGAGCTCTCACCCCCTTGTGCAACCGACTGCATGACCTTCTTACGCCTAAATGGGCGCCTGACTTTGCAGGTCTGCACGATCACGGGCTGCTTTACGAACGGTTTGAGTTTTTGAGTTTCCTGTTCTTCTGCGAGCAACGCGGAATCAGTGAAGAATCGCTCGCGGATGCGGTGAAAAACCACGGTTTCAGGAAAATCGCATTGGGTCGGATTTCTTGGCACTCAGAAACGATCCACCGCTTTGCTCACGAGTACGCGACCGAGGAGTACAAGACCCCGGTGATTGCCGCAGGGTTTGCACTCGGATCTGAAAGCTACTTGGAGCTCATGCTCGATGGCCTAAAGCGGCTGTCCAGGTACTAAGCCAGCGCGCCGCTCGACTCCAAAAAATACCCGAATCATATGGGACATGACGTTTGCTGATGAGAAAACAGGAAAAGTTAGGACTCTGGCGGCGGGCAGCCAGGGAGGTCATCTACGCGCTCTTCATCGGGGCATTGCCACTGCTCATCAGTACCTCATCCGAGGAAGTGAGCACTTTGGTCACTGCGTTACTGGCTGCACCAGAGCTCATGGCGTACTACGTGTACCTGCTCATCGCATTCACGATCGTCAGTGTCTTCACGCTGAGGGTAACGTTCCGATCGCTTCATCTCATTGGCAAGTCGCGTGAGGTTCATGCGTTTTTTCGTCAACGTAGGCGGTAGCCTGCTGACTGCGTGCAGGGCCGCGCTGGGGGCGATGATTGGTTACCTATGCGTATGGTGCTATCGAGCAGTAGAAGACGTGAGCGCAGGAGGCGTGTATGCAGTGGTCAGCTACGCCTCCTTAACCCTCATGTTCTGTATTGGCCTTGCCTGGACAGATGAAACCCTTAGAGACCCGCATGCCGTGAGCAGTTATCGGTGAGAGTGAAATCACCGTCCCCCTGTCGAGCCAGTCAGCGCAGGCTGGTCGAGCCAAGTCATTTGGCACTCAACTTTTGAGATTTTCATGACCAAGAGCCTCTGTCCCTGCAAGCCTGAGTTTCTATTGAACGGCTGCTGCCTGGCGTGCGACGGCACCAAAATCAAGAATGCCAACAGAGAGAAAACACTGGATAGCAATCTGCGCCGGCGAATTCCTAGCTGGGAGGATTACCTTAGCTTTGATGGCGCACATTGCCGCCAGCTGTGGGCGAAGCTTGATGATCATTGGCAATGCCCATGCTGTGATCGGACGCGATACGAATTGCTGCGCTGGACGATGCTGTTCCCCAAAAGACCGGATACACGAGAAGGCTGGGCGGTGGGGCTCCATACCCACCATGATCATGGAACCGATCCCTACGCGACCAAACCTCTCCCCGGTCAACCTCGCCGCATCACCTCTTTCGCCCCAGTCATCATCTGCGAACAATGCAACAGTGCTGACGGCACGGCTAAACGACATCTGGGGCTTCCGTCTAGCTTCACCTTCGCGCCTGTGGAGATACGTCAGTTCGTTCGGCCAACGCCACACGGGAAGCACATCATTCGCTACGACTTGGCCCAGATGATCTTCGACCAACCCACGACGCTTACCCCCTTGCCTGCCCCGTTGTTCTTCAGCTGACGTGTGGGAAGAGGTGCATCGCAGTATGCGCGCGAGCCAAGCCCAGAACTGTACCTCTGTGGTGAGCAAACCATATGATCAGAACAGCACCTACCTGAATGGGAGTAACCATTTTGCCGAACGTGTTCTTCTCGTATTGCCATGCGGACGAAGCTGCGCGACCAGCTCGAAAAGCAGCTTTCCATGCTCAAGCGCCAGGGCGTCATTGAGACTTGGCACGATCGCAGAATCGGTGCTGGCCAAGAAATCGATGCAGCGATCGATGATCACATCACCAGCGACGAAATCATTCTGTTGCTGGTGAGCCCCGACTTCATCGCTTCCGACTACTGCTACAACATCGAGATGACTCGTGCGATGGAGCGCCATGGAGCGGGGGAAGCGATCGTCATTCCTGTAATTCTTCGCCCGTTCGATTGGCACCACGCGCCGTTCGGCAAGCTGCTTGGCAGGCCCCAAGATGGTAAGCCCGTGACACTTTGGCCGGATCGTGACGAGGCATTCTTGCAAGTTGCGAAGGAGGTTCGGAAGGCCGCTGAGCGATGCAGCCGTGACCGACCGAGTTCTGCTCCAAGGGCCGAGCGCAACGACTTCACTGGCGGTTCAGCGCCCTCCCCTATGGCCCCTGCTGGCCCTAGGTCTAGCAACCTTCGGATGGCCAAGACGTATACCCAGCTGGACAAAGATCGCTTCCTGCTCGACAGCTTCGAGTACATCGCTCGCTATTTCGAGAACTCACTGGTGGAGCTTCAAGCACGCAACCCAGGGTACGAAGGAGGGTTCCGTCGCGTGGATGCAAATCGCTTCTCTGCGAGTATCTATAAGGACGGCCACGACGTTGCGAAGGCGACGGTGTTCACCGGTGGCCAGCTAGGCGCGGGGATCTACTACAGCCATGGCGACTCGTTTGGCGGTGGCTCATACAACGAGGCACTCACCGTAGAGACGGACGACCAATCCATGTACCTGAAGACGTTCGGTATGGCGTTCCACACTCGGCAAGACCAGAAGCTTTCACAA
>Ga0256410_1001747_pt1 | contig 15883 bp, 12 predicted proteins | sample PhyWR1_FD_185983 | JGI IMG/M metagenome (GOLD analysis project Ga0256410, IMG submission 185983) | Leaf surface microbial communities from wheat plants in UC Gill Tract Community Farm, Albany, California, United States - DLSL W.R1 | ecosystem: Host-associated > Plants > Phyllosphere >... | reverse complement strand
CCACGCCCCAGGAGATTTACGACCGCCCGGCCACGCCGTTCGTGGCGGAGTTTGTCGGCCAGGGCAACTGGCTGCCGTTCAGCCGCAACAGCGCCAGCCACGCCCAGGTCGGCGGGATGAACATGCGCCTGGCCGACGATGCCGGGGTGGCCAAGTCCGGCCGCCTGTTCTGCCGCCCGGAAGCCATCAGCGTCAACCCGCCGGTGCATGAAGAAAACCTGTTCCCGGCCAAGGTTCGCGAGATCACCTTCCTCGGCAACCGTTGCCGCATGAGCTTTGAGCTGGAGCAACTGCCCGGCCATCCGCTGCTGGCCGAACTGGCCCCGGAAGCCATGCCGCGCCTGGGTGCCCAGGATATCTGGGTGGCCTTGCCGCCGCGCAGCCTGCAGGTGTTTGCCTGAGATGGCCGCTGTAATGACAGTGCCGCGCCCGGTGTCCCGTGCCGAAATCGGTGACCGCCTTTTCGTCGTCGGCGGCAAGCTGTTGTGGCTGGTGCTGCTGGGCATCGCCGTGTTGCTGCCGTTGCTGGCGATCTTCTGGCGTGGCTTCAGCAGCGAGGCCGGGCAGGGCGGTGGCCTGGTGGCCGCGCGGGAAATGCTCGCCAGCGAAAACTTTCACTGGCTGCTGGGCAATAGCCTGAAAGTTTCCCTCAGCGTGGCGGCCATCGTCGTACCGCTGGCCTACCTGTTTGCCTACGCCCTGCAACGCACATTGATCCCCGGTAAAGCTATTTGGCGCGGCCTGTCGCTGTTGCCGCTGATGGCGCCGTCAATGTTGCCCGGCATCGCGCTGGTGTACCTGCTCGGTAACCAGGGGATGTTGCGCGGCTTGCTCTCGGACAATATCTACGGCTTCTGGGGCATTGTGCTTGGCGAAGTGATCTACACCTTCCCACACGCCTTGATGATTCTGCTGTCGGCGCTGTCCCTGGCAGATGCACGTCTTTTCGATGCGGCTTCAAGCATGGGCGCCAGCCCGGCGCGGGCGTTTCGCAGCATCACCTGGCCGGCCACGCGCCAGGCCGTGTTCGCCGCGTTTTGCCTGGTGTTCACCCTGACCATCACCGACTTCGGCGTGCCCGTGGTGGTCGGTGGCGACTATCAAGTGCTGGCGCTGGAAGCCTACAAGGCGGTGGTCGGCCAGCAGCAGTTCGGGCGCGGCGCGTTGATTGGCATGGTGTTGCTGCTGCCGGCGCTGTTCAGTTTTGCCGTGGATGCCTGGCTGCGCCGCCGGCATGGCGACTCCATGAGCGGCCGCGCCCAGGTGTTCCAGCCGGCGCCGTCGCGCGCAAGGGATGGCTGCTACCTGGCCATCGTGCTGCTGATCTGCGCCGTGTTGCTGCTGGTGTTCGGCATGGCGGTGTACTCCTCGCTGGTCAAATTCTGGCCGTACAACTTGTCGCTGTCCCTCAGCCATTACCAGTTTGAAGACACGGCCGGCGGCGGTTGGCTGGCCTATCGCAACAGCCTGACCATGGCCCTGTGCACGGCATTGGTCGGCAGTGTGTTGATTTTCACCGGCGCCTACCTGATGGAAAAAACCAAGGGCCAAAAGGGCCTCAACCTGGCGCTGCGCATGCTCAGCTTTGTGCCGATGGCGGTGCCGGGGTTGGTGCTGGGCCTGGGCTACGTGTTCTTTTTCAATCTCAACGGCAACCCGCTGCATGTGTTCTACGGGACCATGACCCTGCTGGTGGTGTGCACCATTGCTCACTATCTGACCACCGCACAGATGACCGCCACCACCGCGCTGCGCCAGTTGGACGCCGAATTCGAAGCCGCGGCTTTGTCCCTCAAAGCACCGCTTTACCGGCATTACTTGAAAGTGACCGTGCCGATCTGCCTGCCGGCGCTGCTGGATATCGTGCGCTACCTGTTCGTGTCGGCGATGACCACCGTGTCCGCCGCGATCTTCCTCTACAGCCCCGACACCATCCTCGCCGCCGTCGCCGTGTTGAACATGGACGACGCCGGCAACGTGGGCGGCGCGGCGGCCATGTCGACCCTGATCCTGTTCACTTCGGCCGGCGTATCGCTGCTGCTGGCGTGGGCCTCACGTGGCGCGTTGCGCCGCTCCCAAGCCTGGCGCCAGACCGCGCCCGGCCAATAAAACATCCCTGAAGGAGGTGCTCCATGTTCAAGCCCCTGGCCCTGGCCGCTGCCGTACTCACCGCGTTCAGCCTGAATGCCTTCGCCGCAAAAACCGAGCTGACCGTGTACACGGCCCTCGAAGCCGAGCAGTTGAAGAGCTATAAACAGGCCTTCGAAAAAGCCAACCCGGACGTTGAAATCAAGTGGGTACGCGATTCCACCGGCATCATCACCGCCAAGCTGCTGGCCGAAAAAGCCCGCCCGCAGGCCGACGTCGTCTGGGGCCTGGCCGCCTCCAGCCTGGCGATCCTCGACCAGCAGGGCATGCTGGATAACTACGCGCCAAAGGATCTGGACAAGATCGGCAAGAACTACCGCGACGCCGCCAACCCACCGGCCTGGGTCGGCATGGACGTGTGGGCTGCGACCATCTGCTTCAACACCGTCGAAGCCGAAAAACAGGGCCTGAGCAAACCTGTGAGCTGGCAGGACCTGACCAAGCCCGAGTACAAGGGCAAGATCGTGATGCCCAACCCGGCCTCGTCGGGCACCGGCTTTCTGGACGTGAGCGCCTGGCTGCAAACCTTCGGCGAGAAGCAGGGCTGGCAGTACATGGACGATCTGCACCAGAACATCGGCCAGTACGTTCACTCCGGTTCCAAGCCGTGCAAGCTGGCGGCGTCGGGGGAGTTCCCGATTGGTATTTCGTTTGAATACCCGGCGGTGCAGCTCAAGCGCCAGGGCGCGCCGCTGGACATCATCCTGCCCAAAGAAGGCCTGGGCTGGGACATTGAAGCCACTGCGGTGATGAAGGGCACGGCCCATGCTGACGCCGCCAGAAAGCTTGCGGATTTCTCCGCCAGCGCGGCGGCGATGGACTTGTACAAGGATAACTTTGCCGTGCTCGCGCAGCCTGGGATTGCCAAGCCGCAAACTGAGTTGCCGGCGGATTATGAGCAGCGGCTGATCAAGAATGACTTTGCCTGGGCGTCGAAGAATCGCGACAGCATCCTTACCGAGTGGCGTAAGCGGTATGACGGTAAGTCGGAGAAGGCGGCGGGGCAGTAATTTTTCGGTTGGGCTGATGGCCTCATCGGGGGCAAGCCCCCTCCCACAGGGGAATGCGTTCCAAATGTGGGAGGGGGCTTGCCCCCGATAGCGGTCTTGAATACAGGACATCACTTCATGACACACCTACTGATCATCGGCGCCGGCATCCTCGGCCTCTCCCACGCCTACGCCGCCGCCAAGCGCGGCCTCAAGGTCAAGGTCTTCGAACGCAGCGCCACGCCGTTGGGCGCCTCGGTGCGCAACTTCGGCCAGGCCCTGGTCACCGGCCAACCCCCCGGCCCGATGCTCGACCTGGCACGCCAGAGCCGCGATATCTGGGGCCACTGGGCGCAGGCGGCCGGCATCCAGCTCAAGCGCAATGGCTCGTATTTGTTCGCCCGCACCGAGGCCGAAGAGCATCTGCTTGAAGCCTTCTGTGCCGGTCGCGCCCGAGAACACGGCTACAACGTCGACCTGCTGCAAGGCGCGGCACTCAAGGAGTTGTACGGCGGCCAATTCCGCCATCACCGCGCCGCGCTGCACGGCAAGGACGATCAGCAGCTGTATTCGCGCGAGGCGATCCCGGCGCTGATCAACTACCTGAGCCAGGAAATGAACGTGGAGTTTCACTTTTCCACCCTGGTGCGCGATGTTGAACCGGGCCAATTGCACAGCACCGCAGGCAGCTTTCGCGGCGAGCAGATCATTGTGTGCTCCGGCCACGACTACCAGACCCTGCTGGCCGAGCAGATGGCCGAACTCAGCCCGCAAATCTGCCGCCTGCAAATGCTGCGCGCGCGGCCGGCGCTCAACCTGAACCTGCAACACGCCTTGCTCACGGGCCTGAGCTGCGTGCACTACGGCGCCTTCGCCGACCTGCCGCAAGCCGCGCCGGTGCAGGCGCAGATCCTGCGCGAGACGCCGCACCTGCATGAACACGGGATTCACCTGCTGATCAGCCCCACGCCCCATGGCGAACTGATTATCGGTGACTCCCACCATTACGGCAGCGATGCCGTGCCATTCAACGCCGAGCAGGTCGATGACTGGATGATCGAGCTGGCCGAACAAACCCTGGGCTGCAGGATCCAGGTGGTCGAGCGCTGGCAGGGCGTCTATGGTTCGCGTGGGCCGGGGCCGTTTTCATTCCTGCAAGCGGCCCCCGGCGTCAGTGCGGCGTTGATGCACACCGGCGTCGGCATGAGCGTCGGGCCGGCGCTGGCCGAGCGCAATATCACAACACTGTGGGGAGCCGCGTGATGAACCCGGAACAGGCGATTGCCGAGGTCTTCGGCTTGTATGAGCAGCACGGCACGGCGGATTACATCGGCGAGCCGGTGTCGCAAATCGAACATATGTCCCAGGCCGCGCAGTTGGCGATGGCCGAGGGCTTTGACGATGAAGTGGTGCTGGCGGCGTTCTTCCACGATATCGGGCATATCTGTGGCGAGGGTGGCGAGAACATGGGCGGTTACGGCGTGGTCAGCCATGAGCGGCTGGGCGCCGATTACTTGCGCCGCGCAGGCTTCAGCGAGCGCATGGCCAAACTGGTGGAATACCACGTGCAAGCCAAGCGCTACCTGACCTTCAGCCAGCCGGGCTACTACGCGCGCCTGAGCGAAGCCAGCCGCCGCACCCTGGTTTACCAGGGCGGCGTGATGACGGCCGAGGAGGCCCAGGCCTTTGAGCAAGACCCGCTGTGCCAGGTCAGCCTGCGCATGCGCCACTGGGACGAGCAGGCCAAGGCCATGCGCGTGCCGCTGCTCGACCTTGAAGTACTCAAGGCCAAGGCTCGGCGGCTGCTCGCGGCCTAGGTTTCGTCGAGGCGCCGGGCCAGGGCTTCGACCTGTTCCTGGCGCTCCGCCTGGCTTAGCCTGGCGTGAGGGTTGAGGGACGACCATTGCGGGTGAGCGCGGGCCTTGTGCAGCGCGTCCGGCAATTTGCCTTCGCGCCAGGTTTTGTCCTGGGGCGTGTCGACCTTGATGCTGTGCATCGCCGCATGGCCGCGCAGGTTCAGGGCCTTGAGCAGCTGGCGTTGGCGCAGGGCGAGCAGGCGCAACACGCTGTCATCCACGGTCAGCTCGCGCTGGCCCTTGAGTTTGCCGAGCAGGCGGCTGCCGTAGCTGCGCGCGGTTTGCAGCGCGCCACCGGCAATGGCGCCTGCGAGGGCGGCGGCGCCGAGGGTCAGGCCGCCGACCAACAGATCCACACCAGCACCGGCGGCTGCACCGGCAGCGATGCCGCCGCCGACGCGCACGCCGAGCTGCTTGAGGGTTTCGGGGTTGAACAGGTCATCGCCCCAGCGCCCGTCCAGCAAGGGTAAGTCGCTGGCGGCGGCGTCCTGCGGGCGGAAGCCGAATAGTTTGAGCAACGCTTCCACACACTTTTGTTCACGCTGGCGCACGGCCTTGCGCAAATCGCCGATGGCTTGTTGCTCATCTTCAGTGACCACACTACGGCGGCACGCGGCGCAGTCGATCAACAGTTCGGCGATCAAGCGCGCGGCGCTTTGCTGGCGGGCCTGGCGTTGGGCTTCTTGATCAAGGATCAGCCGTTCAAGCTGCGGCCGCGCGTTTTCCAGCAGCAGCGCCAGGCTCTCATACAGACGCCGCTCGCCGTCTTCCGGTGGGGCCACGCTGTCGAAGCGCACCAAGGCGTGCAGGCCGAGGCGGGCCAGGGCTTCGCGCCAGTCCGGCTCGCGGTGGTCGCTGCTGCTGACAAAGTTGAGCACCGGCAGCAGCGGCTTGCCGCAACTGGCCAGCACTTGCAGCTCGTCGCGGTACTTGGCCAGTACCGGTTCGCGGGCGTCGATCACATACAGGCCAGCGTCGGAGGCCAGCAGTTGGCGCAGCACCTTGGCTTCCTGTTCGAACCGCTGGCGCGCTTCGCTGCCTTCCAGAAAACGCGCCAGGCGCGCCGGGCCATCGAGGCGTTCGCCGGGGCGGTCGAGGCGTTCCAGATAGTCGAGCAGGGCGATGGCATCTTCCAGGCCGGGCGTGTCGTACAGCTCCAGCAAGGCGTCGCCGTCCACCGACAGCCGCGCGCCTTCCACATGCCGCGTGGTGCTGGGGCGATGGGAGACTTCGCCGAAGCCGACGTCACGGGTGAGGGTACGCAGCAGCGAGGTCTTGCCGACGTTGGTGTGGCCGACCACGGCGAGTTTCAGCGGTTTAGTCATGACCGGTCTCCAGCCAGTTCAGCGGCGCGCAGTCGGCGAAGGGCAGCTCCAGTTGTTGCAGCGCGGCGTGCCAATCGCCCAGGCGCTCGGCGTCCAGCGCCTGGCCGGGCGGGGCCTGCAGCAGCCACACGCGGGTGGCCGTGGCGCTGCGCGCGAGTTCGGCGATGAGTGCCAGGCTGCCCCGGTCCGGCGAGCGCCGTGGGTCGCAGGCGATGGCCAGGCGTGCGGGCGGGAAGCGGCTAAGTTGCTCCAGGAGCTTGTTGCGTGATTCGCGGCTGTCGAGGATGCCGGCGTTGTTCACCTTGGCCGGCAATTTGGGAGGCCAGGGGTGCTGGTCGTCCAGTTCGATGGCCACCAACAGGGCGCCGTCGCTTTCCAGTTCACTGACCCCGCCGCTGACGTGGTGCAGCTGTTGCGGCGCGGCATCGTTGACCCCCAGGCGCTCGCTGCTCGGCATCAGGCGTTCGCGCAATTGGCTGTAGCCGGGCAGGTTGAGGTCCAGGTGCAATGTGGCGCGCCCGGTTTTCCAGCGCCACAGGCACAGCAGCGCGAGTACCAGCCGGGGCAGCAGGCCGTAGACCAGCAGCACCCCGACCAGCCAGGCGGCCCAGGCCTGGCGGGCGCTTTCGATATTCAGCGCGGAGTCGCCGCTGGCGCGGATCATCTCCACCGTCGGCACGTTAAAGCCAAGCAAGGCGGGCAGGGCGCCGAGGGCCTGGGTCACGGCCACAAAGGTGTCGGCGCCGAGGATGGTGGTTTCCCACACAAAGCCGTAGCGGCGGGTGGCGAGCAGTGTAAGAAGAATTACCAGGGCACTGAGCAACGCCAGCAACCACAGGCTGTTGACCAGCACGCCCACCGCCCAGCGATTGAGCTTCTGGCGCTGCAACAGCAAGAGCAGCGCGGGCGCCAGCTGGGCGGCCTTGGCGTCGCGGGCGAGTTTTTCGCTGAGCCACAACCATAGGCGACCGAGGCTGGCGCTGTGTTCGCCGGCAAACAGCAGCCCGAGGGCCCAGCTGATCAGCAAAATCAGATTCAACCCAAGCAGGCTGCCCAGGGCCCAGAACACATTGACCGGGTTCAAGCCATTGCCCAGCGCGGCAAAGGCCAGGCCGGCACCGCTGACCACGGCGACGATCGCCAGCAGCACCAGCGCCAACCGTGCACCTTGCAGCCAGCGGGCGAGGGCGGCGGTCAGGCCATCGCGCTCGGCCAGGTGCAGGGCGCGCTGCTGGATGCGCGTGGGCAAGTCGCCACCGGCCGTGCGGGCCAGGCGGTTGGCTTCCAGGTCTTCCAGGGCGCCGGCGTGTTCTTCACGCAGACGCACGGTTTCCGTCAGCCAGAGTTTTTGCAGCGGGTTCAGTGCAGTCACGCGCCGTCCTGTTGAGCTGGTGAGCTTGGAGCATAACCGCTGGGTCGTTGCTCTGGTATTCTCGTCGGCATGAAAAAAACTCTCCCTTTAAGCCTGATCGCAGCCCTCGGTGAAAACCGTGTGATCGGCGTCGACAACAGCATGCCCTGGCATTTGCCGGGGGATTTCAAATATTTCAAGGCCACCACGCTCGGCAAGCCGATCATCATGGGGCGCAAGACCTGGGATTCCTTGGGTCGACCGCTGCCGGGGCGCTTGAACCTCGTGGTTAGCCGTCAGACCGACTTGGCGTTGGAAGGTGCGGAAGTTTTTCCGTCACTGGAAGCCGCAGTTGAGCGGGCCGAAGCCTGGGCGCTGGAGCAGGGCGTGGACGAGCTGATGCTGATCGGCGGCGCGCAGTTGTATGCGCAGGGGCTGGAGCAGGCGGATCGGCTATATCTGACGCGTGTGGCGTTGAGCCCGGAAGGGGATGCGTGGTTTCCGGAGTTTGATCGGGGCCAGTGGAAGCTGGTGTCGAACCTGGAGAATCCGGCTGAGGGAGATAAGCCGGCTTACAACTTTGAGGTGTGGGAAAAGGCCTAAAAGCATCGGGGGCAAGCCCCCTCCCACATTTTGATCTGTGAATACTTTCAAAGTGTGGGAGAGGGCTTGCCCCCGATAGCGGTCTATCAGGCCTGCGCTAACTCAGCATGCTCATCCGCATCCAGCAGCGCCTTATCCGTCTGCCCCATGACCTGGCTGGTAATCGCCCCCGCCGTCATCGAACCATTCACGTTCAGCGCCGTGCGGCCCATATCAATCAGCGGCTCCACGGAAATCAGCAGCGCCACCAGTGACACCGGCAAGCCCATGGCCGGCAGCACGATCAGCGCGGCAAACGTCGCCCCGCCACCCACGCCCGCCACACCGGCCGAACTCAGGGTCACAATCGCCACCAGCGTCGCGATCCACAGTGGGTCCAGCGGGTTGATGCCCACGGTCGGCGCAACCATTACGGCCAACATCGCCGGGTAGAGGCCCGCGCAACCGTTCTGGCCGATGGTCGCGCCGAACGAGGCGGCGAAACCGGCGATGGATTGCGGGATGCCTAGGCGGCGGGTCTGCGCCTCGATGCTCAGCGGGATCGCCGCTGCGCTGGAGCGGCTGGTGAAGGCAAAGGTCAGCACCGGCCACACCTTGCGGAAGAAGCGCAGCGGGTTGATCCCGGCCAGCGACAGCAGCAGGCCGTGCACCATAAACATCAGGCCCAGGGCCAGGTACGACACCAGCACAAAACTGCCGAGCTTGATGATGTCTTGCAGGTTGGAGCCGGCGACCACCTTGGTCATCAGCGCCAATACGCCGTACGGCGTGAGCTTCATCACCAGGCGCACCAGGCGCATCACCCAGGCTTGCAGGGTGTCGATAGCGTTGAGCACTTTCTGGCCTTTTTCCACGTCGTCCTTGAGCAGCTGCAGTGCGGCAACCCCCAGGAACGCGGCGAAAATCACCACACTGATAATCGACGTCGGCTTGGCCCGGGCCAGGTCGGCAAATGGGTTGGCCGGCACGAACGACAGCAGCAACTGCGGGATATTCAGGTCGGCGACCTTGCCCGCGTAATCACTCTGGATCACTTGCAGGCGCGCCATTTCCTGGGTGCCGGCCACCAGGCCCTCGGCGGTGAGGCCGAACAGGTTGGTCAGGCCGATACCGATCAGCGCCGCAATCGCAGTGGTGAACAGCAGCGTGCCGATGGTCAGGAAGCTGATCTTGCCCAGCGACGCGGCGTTATGCAGGCGTGCCACGGCACTCAGGATCGAGGCAAATACCAGCGGGATCACGATCATTTGCAGCAGTTGCACGTAACCATTGCCAACCAGATCGAACCAGCCGATGGAGGCCTTGAGCACCGGGTTGCCGTCGCCGTAAATCGTGTGCAATGCCGTACCAAACAGCACGCCCAGGACCAGGGCAAACAAGACCTTCTTGGCGAGGCTCCAGTTAGTACGGCGGGTTTGTGCCAGGCCCAGCAGCAGGGCCACGAACACCAGTAAGTTGAGAATCAGGGGCAGATTCATTGAAGCTCCGTTGAGAAGGCAGCCAATCGCGTGAGCCTGCGATTGCGAACCGGGAAGCGTAACAGCTTGAAATATAATGATTTAATACCGATATCGAATGATGACTGTCGTTTTTGGAATAAGCGCTTGACGCTCAGGCGTATGCCGCTGGCGGGATCAGGACGCACGCGGTCGTGCTCAACGTGGGAATTGTCACAGGGATTTGTTAGCGTCGATGTCTTTCACTCAGGGAGACAACGCCTATGAAGCTCGCGCCGAAACTACTGGTATCCGCCGCACTTTGTCTGGGACTCGCCAGCCAGGCGTTTGCCGCCACCGAGTTGAAACACTGGCCGGCGCCCGCCGCCAAGCAACTCAACGAAATGATCGCCGCCAACGCCAACAAGGGTAACTACGCGGTCTTCGACATGGACAACACCAGCTACCGCTACGACCTCGAAGAGTCCCTGCTGCCCTACATGGAAAACAAGGGCCTGATCACCCGCGAAACCATGGACCCGTCGCTGAAGCTGATTCCGTTCAAAGACACCGCCGACCACAAGGAAAGCCTGTTCAGCTACTACTACCGCCTGTGTGAAGTCGACGACATGGTCTGCTACCCGTGGGTGGCGCAGATCTTTTCCGGGTTCACCCTCAAGGAACTCAAGGTCCAGGTCGACGAGCTGATGGCCTCGGGCAAGCCGGTGCCGGTCAGCTACTTTGAAGGCGACGTGGTGAAAAAATCCGAGGTGCAGCCACCCAAGGTCTTCACCGGCCAGGCCGAGCTGTACAACAAACTGATGGAAAACGGCATCGAGGTGTATGTGATGACCGCCGCCTCGGAAGAATTGGTACGCATGGTCGCGGCCGATCCGAAGTACGGCTACAACGTCAAACCCGAGAACGTCATCGGCGTGACCACGATGCTCAAGGACCGCAAAACCGGCGACCTGACCACCGCGCGCAAACAAATCAGCGCCGGCAAATATGACGAGAAGGCCAACCTCGGCCTCGAACTTACCCCCTACCTGTGGACTCCGGCGACCTGGATGGCCGGCAAGCACGCGGCGATCCTCACCTACATTGATGAGTGGAAAAAGCCGGTGATCGTCGGCGGCGACACACCGACCAGCGACGGCTACATGCTGTTCCACGATGTGGACGTGGCCAAGGGCGGCATCCACTTGTGGATCAACCGCAAGGACAAATACATGACCCAACTCAACGGCATGATGGCCAAGCACGCGGCGGCGCAGGCCAAGGAAGGCTTGCCGGTGACGGCGGACAAGAACTGGGTGATTGTTAAGCCGGAGGAGATTCAGTAGGACCGAGTCGCCTGTAATCGGGGGCAAGCCCCCTCCCATACTTGACTGTGTTCACAAATCAAAATGTGGGAGGGGCGGTGCGACGATTCGACTTGCCCCCGATGGCTATCTCAAGAACACCACAAAGCCCCAGCAAAAATAGATATCAATTGCGAACCAATCTCATCCTCTGCTAGCGTGCACACCTCCTGACCCCTCCGTTCTTCTCAAGGTAGTGCTGTGTCCTCCTGGAATTCGCAGATTGCGCGCCTGTTCGCGGAGCAGAAGAAAGCCCTCGAAGCCTTCGTCACCCGCCGCACCGGCAGCGCCCAGGTGGCTGCCGACCTGACCCAGGAATCTTTCCTGCGCCTGGCCCGCCTGGATTCCGGCGAGAAGATCGACAACCTCCCCGCCTTTCTCTTCACCATCGCCAGCAACCTGGTGCGCGACCACCAGCGCCAGGCCATCCGCCGTGAGCGCCTGGACGCCGGCGAGCCCAGCGAAGAACTGCCGTGCAGCAACCCAGGCGCCGACGAACAGTTGGCCGCCTACCAACAGGAACAACTGATGCAGGACGCGATCCTGGCGTTGCCCGAAGCGACTCGGCAGATCTTCCTGCTCTATCATGTCGACGAACTTTCCTACCGCGAGATCGGCGAACGCCTGTCGATCACCCCGCGCAGTATGGAATACCAATTGCGTCGCGCCTTGATTGAATGCCGCGCCTTCATCAAGACGCGGCTTGCCTGCGATGCACAAGGACGTCGGTCATGACTGCCACACCCACTGCCGACGAACTGTTCGCCGAAGCCTCTGGCTGGTATTTCCGCCTGCAGGCCGAGGACGTGACGGCCGCCGAAATGGACGCGTTTGCCGCCTGGCTCGGACAAGGCCAACCCCAGGATGACGCCTGGCAGGAAGTGCAGGCCATGCTCGGCGGCCTGCGCGAACCGGCGCGGGTGGTTCGCCGCGCTGAACAGGCCGCCTGGCGCAAGCCGGCGCGCCGCTGGGCCTGCGCCGCCGCCGTGCTGTTGGCGATAGGCCTCACGGTGCAAAACACCCCCTGGCTCGACCGCCTGCGCGCGGACTACGCCACCGGCACCGGCGAATCGCGCAGCATCGAACTGGCCGACGGCTCCCACCTGCAACTCAATACCGACAGCGCGGTGCAAATCCGCATGAGCGCGGGTGAGCGGCAGATTCGTTTGCTGCGCGGCGAGGGGTTCTTCGAGGTGACCAAGGACCCGGCGCGGCCGTTCGTGGTGCAGTCCGGCGACGGCTGGGTCAAGGTGGTCGGCACCCAGTTCAGCGTGGCGCGGCGCGATGCGCAGACGCGGGTGCAGGTGGCGCAGGGCAAGGTGCAGGTCAGCGCGGGCAGCGGTGACACGGTGTACCTGGAGCCGGGGCGGGCGGTGGAGTATCAGGGCCAGCAGCTTGCCGAGGTGCACGGTTTCGATCCGGCCAGCGGCTTTGCCTGGCGCCAGCGGCAGTTGGTATTCCGCCAGCAGCCGTTGTCGGAAGTGGTCAGCGAACTGAACCGCTACTGGCCGGGCAAGACCCTGGTGCTCGGCGATGCGCTGCGCAACCGCGTGGTCTCCGGCGTGTTTGAAATCGACAAACCCGACGCGGTGATCAAGGCGCTGGAATACACCCTCAACCTGCATGCCGAGCACTACACCCCGTATTTGCTGGTGTTGCGCGACGGCAAAGCGTCCTGACGGCAACTTTCTCAAAATATTTTCAGGGTTTCTCCGTGAGCCATCGTCCTTGATCACTGAGGCGCAAATAGTAAGCACTCTCAAGTAGTGCGGCGCCGATCACCGACTTTTTTTGCACCGGGGAGCACCATCCATGGCACACCGATACGCCGCACGGCCCTTGCTGGCACTGGCCATTTCCATGGCCAGCGGCATTGCGCCGCTGTATTTGCAGGCCGCTGAGACCAACCAGGCCCAGACTTACCGCTTTGATATTCCGGGGCAAAGCCTGGACGGCGCGTTGGCGGCGTTTTCGGCGGTGACGCGGGTGCAGGTGTTGGTGTCCGGGGAGTTGACGCAAGGCGTGACATCCCCGGGTGTGCGCGGCAACGTGGGCCAGCGCGAGGCCCTTGGCTTGTTGCTGGGTGGCACGGGGTTGAACGCGGCGTTTATCAATGCCGACACCGTGACCCTGGAAAAGCGCGTGGACAGCGGCGGCGCCCTTGAAGTCGGTGCCACCACCATCAGCGCGGACCACCTGGGGACGACCACCGAAGGTAGCGGTTCCTACACCACCGGCGCCGTGACCATTGGCAAGGGCACGCAAAAGCTCAAGGACATCCCGCAGTCCGTCAGCGTGCTGACCCGCAAGGCCATGGATGACCAGAACATCAGCACCCTGACCCAGGCAATTGAAGCGGTGCCGGGCATGGCGTCGGTCAAGTCGCCGGGACCGGGGATGTTCATGTTTGCGCGGGGGTTCGAGATCGAATCGCTGCAATACGACGGCGTGCCGGTGCCGCGCAACGTGTATGCGCTGGGCAGCTACATCACCGAAAACATGGTGATCTACGACCGTATGGAAGTCATGCGCGGAGCCGCTGGCCTGTTGCAAGGCGCGAACAGCCCGGGCGGCGCGGTCAACCTGGTGCGCAAGCGCCCGCAGGCCGCGCCCACCGTGACCTTGAGCGCCAAGGCCGGCAGCTGGGACCGTTATGCGTCCCAGGCGGACGTCGGCGGCCCGTTGAACGAAGCCGGCACGGTTCGTGGGCGGGCGGTGGTCAACTACGAGAAAGGCCACTCCTTCACCGACTATGTGTGGAACTGGGAACAGACCGTCTACGGTGCGCTGGACTTTGACCTGGACGATGACACCACCCTGGGCGTCGGTTTCAGCAACAAGAAGAGCCACGGGCGCCCGTACCTGATCGCGTTGCCGCGCCACACCGATGGCAGTGCGCTGGATGTGTCGCGCTCGACGTATACCGGGGCGAGCTGGAACCGCTCGTTTAATGACCAGACGGCGGTGTATCTGGATCTTGAGCATCGCTTTAATGATCAGTGGAAGTTCAAGGCTTCGGCGCTGGCGATGAATGAGTCCAATGAGGCGACGTATCAATTCATTGTCGGTGCGGTGCCGTTGGGCAGTACCCAAAGCGGCAGGTACGCCGACTATTCCACGGACTTCTACGGCAAGAACCGTGGCATCGATGCTTACGTCCGCGGCGATTTTGAAGCGTTGTCGTTCAAGCAAAGCCTGGTGCTGGGCGCCAATTACTCCAAGTACAACACCGATGATGGTTATGCCCGTGCGTTCACGCCGGGCGCCGATCTTGGCGCTATCGACCATCACCGTCCGCAGCCGTCCTACAACAGCATTGCCGACCGCGCCAACTTGGCTTTGAGCACCTACGACATCACCCAGAAAGGCATCTATGGCACTTGGCGGGTCAACCTGACCGAGCCCCTGACCTTGATCCTCGGCGCCCGCACCAGTTGGTATGACTTTGCCTTCGATCAGGACAACTACTACGCCCGTGAGTACGAAGAGGGCGGTGAGAAAAACTCGGTCAAGAGCAATGGCAAGGTCACACCGTTTGCTGGCCTGGTGTATGCGCTGGACGATCAGTGGTCGGCGTATGGCAGTTACGCCGAAGTGTTTATCCCGCAGACCCAACTGACCCAGCAAAAGACTGGCCTGCCGCCCATTGAGGGGCGCAACTACGAGGTGGGTATCAAAGGTGAGTTGATGGACGGCCGCCTCAACACCTCCCTTGCCCTGTTCCGCTATATCCACGAAAACCGCGCCGTCACCGACTTCAGCACGGACATCGATGGTCCAAACGCATGCAGTGGCTGGTACTGCTCCACCGCCTCGGGCAAGGTGCGCAGCCAGGGGCTGGAGGCTGAAATCAGCGGCCAACTGGCGCCGGGCTTGCAGGTCAGCAGCAGCTACACCTACAACACCACGGTGTTTTTGAAAGACACCGAACTCAAGGGCAAGGTCTTCAGTACGGCGGTGCCCAAGCACATGCTGCGGATCTGGGGTGATTACAAGCTGCCGGGGGATTTCAGCCGTGTCAGCCTCGGCGCCGGGGTTAACGCGCAAACGGCAACCACCAGCTTCGACCGCAACTTCGGCCAGGCCGGTTTTGCCATCTTCAATTCGCGGGTGGCCTATGAGGCCAGTGATGAAGTGACCCTGGCGGTGAATGTGAACAACATTTTGGATAAGCGTTACTACATCCCGTCCTACAGCCAGTTGGTGGGCAACAACTACTTTGGTGACCCGCGCAACATGATGTTCAGTGTGACTTACAAGCCACAGTTCTAAGCATCCCCACAAAACCACCTGTGGTAACCGGCTTGTGTGGGAGCTGGCTTGCCTGCGATGGCGGAGTGTCAGGTTGTACATGTGCTGGCTGGTCCACCGCTATCGCAGGCAAGCCAGCTCCCACAGTTTGATCCTCATTGTTGTTGGGGGTTTGGCCAGGCAAAAAAATGCCCCGCACTTGGCGGGGCATTTTTTATGGGCGGGGCTTACAGGCCGTCAAGCATCGCCTTGTTGCGCACAGCACCCTTGTCGGCGCTGGTGGCCAGCAGGGCGTAGGCCTTCAGCGCGGTGGTGACTTTGCGCGGACGCTTCTCCACCGGTTTCCAACCTTTCTTGTCCTGCTCGACCCGGCGCGCGGCCAGTTCTTCGTCGCTGACCAACAGGTTGATCGAGCGGTTCGGAATGTCGATCAGCACCTTGTCGCCATCCTGCACCAGGCCGATTGCGCCACCGGCTGCGGCTTCCGGCGAAGCGTGGCCGATGGACAGGCCCGAGGTGCCGCCGGAGAAACGGCCGTCGGTGAGCAGGGCACAGGCTTT
>Ga0256410_1001744_pt1 | contig 15907 bp, 11 predicted proteins | sample PhyWR1_FD_185983 | JGI IMG/M metagenome (GOLD analysis project Ga0256410, IMG submission 185983) | Leaf surface microbial communities from wheat plants in UC Gill Tract Community Farm, Albany, California, United States - DLSL W.R1 | ecosystem: Host-associated > Plants > Phyllosphere >... | reverse complement strand
TCTTTCTACTTCCCCACCGAAATCGGCGTGACCAGGAGTATCAATTACGTTAATTTTAGTGTCTTTATAAGTAACAGAAATATTTTTGGATAAGATCGTGATCCCTCTTTCTCTTTCAAGATCATTGTTATCCATAATTAATTCTCCACTCTCCTGATTTTCTCTGAAAATATTGGTAGCGTGAATGATCTTATCAACCAAAGTCGTCTTACCGTGGTCAACGTGTGCGATAATCGCAATATTTCTAATGTTTTGCATATAGGATTTTTACGGGTGCAAAAATAGTGAAATTAAATCAAATATTTAGCAATAAGTTTCAATAATTAACAAATTCATAATGAATAAGTTATTTACCTCCATCGTTAAATCACTAACAGAAACGTGATTACAAGGGCATCTTCAACGAAAAAAAGGTTTAAGTTTTACCACCTAAACCTTTTTTCTATTATAAATTCAAAAACTACAAAGTCTGCTCTTCGTGTTTTCCTTCCTTAATTTCTTCCACCATCTTGGCATTGAAAGCCGGCAGATCTTTTGGGGTACGGCTTGTAACCAATCCGCTGTCGACCACGACTTCGCTGTCTTCCCAATTCGCTCCTGCATTTTTTAAATCTTTACTGATGGAATCTACCGAAGTCAGATTTCTTCCTTCCACGACCTCAGCGCTGATTAGAATTTGGGGTCCGTGACAAATGGCTGCTACCGGTTTATGCTGCTGGAAAAAGTCTTTCACAAAGCTTAAAGCCTTCTCATTGGTTCTCAACTGATCGGGATTGATAACTCCACCCGGTAGTACCAACGCATCGTAATCCGAAGCACTGGCTTCATCTAATGTTTTATCGACATTATACTCTTTTCCCCAGTCTTTTTCAGCCCAGGCTTTAATCGTTCCCGATTCCGGACTGATGATGTGCGCTGTCCAGCCCTGCTGCTCCAAATGCTCTTTTGGGGATGATAATTCACTTTCCTCAAATCCGTGTGTTGCCAGAATGGCGATTTTCTTTGACATATTGTTATATTTTGGTGTTTACAAGTACTGTTAAAAGAAAATATGATGCCGCGGTGGGTGGGTGTGGTATTTAAAGTTTTGTTAAATGATCTGATCTATTAATACCGGAGGAAGGAATGCTTGATTAATCTTCCCAAAAAAATCATACCCTCCGTCTGTTATAATTCCTTGCCATTTTCTTGTTTTAGACTAAATTTCGTCAGTTCATTTACTCCTAGCTATTTCAAGTCAGTACCATATACAACGGAGATAATTTATTATTGCTTACAAACTTCAAATATATGAGTTCAAAGACCTGCATATACCTGCTGTTAACGTAAAAATATCAAAAAATAATCCCTACTTTTAAACCTTAACTTTTAATCATTAACTACAGCTTAATTCATGAATTTAAAAATAAAGATACTCGGTTTATTCATAACGGTAATGGCAATTAATGTGATCTATTCTCAACAATCTGAATTTGAGATCATAGATTTAGCTCAATTGGAAATTGAAACACTTCATCATATATCTAAAAAAAGTGATTCGACACAGAATGATCATTTAATCAGTAAAGTAGTATTTAAACCTTATCAAAATTTTTGGCGGGGTTATATGGGCGACGAGAAAGAATTTATTAAATGGTATAGAAATAATATGTTTGAATATGAAAACAAAAATATCAATATCCCTCATTTAAGCGATGAATTAAAAGAGATCAAAAAAGACATTTCCAATATTACCCGTTACGAGCCTAAGGGAACCTGGTATATTGTTTATGGAGCAGCCTGGACGGATATGGGAGGATTTTCAGACGGAACAATGTTAATTGATTTAGCCCATAAAAATAATTCTTCTATAAAAAATATAATTAAAAACTTTCCACATGAACTGTCTCATCAAATTTATTCCAATAATAATAAATTTAATGATACAACTGCTTTAAAGAGTATTATAGATGAGGGATTAGCTGTGTATATTAATGAGGTATACTGGAAAAATAAATACTCACTTGCCGAACATTTAGGATATTCTGAGAATGAGCTTGTAGAATGCATGGCCAATGAAAAATTAATTGCAGATTTTTTCAATAAAAATAAATTGTCTACAGATAGAAAAATCATTAATCAATTTAGAAGTAGATCATTTTCAATTTCTCCACAATTACCCGGGGCGATCGGATATTATATTGGTTACCATATTATCAAAAACTATGTCAGGAAAAATGGAAAGGACTCATGGAAAAATGTATATGTTGAATCTCCTATTTCTGTTTATAAATCCAGCTTGTAAGAGATGATTTGTCATTAATTTTTTAATTGCCCCGCCAGATCTCCTGAACGGAATGATTAGCGATTTAATGATCAGATCAGCTTAATAAATACTGATATTTTTGTCCAATGGCATATGTTGGAGCGGTTGATCATTCTAAAACAGATCTCTACTCTGCTTAAAATGCATTTTTCTCTCCTTGATAAGGCTTAAAAAATGGGTATCTTTTGCCGTAAAAAACATAATTTTATCCATTGTCAATAAACACCGATAATTATTTTCTATGATCAAAAAACTACTGCCATTATTCATGCTCATACCGCTCAGCTTTTATGCACAAAATAAGGCTGAACAGGCTTTAGAAAACTTTTCTAAAAAATATCCACAGGAAAAAGTACATCTCACTTTCAGCAAAACCAGTTACCTCGCAGGAGAAAATCTTTGGTTTAAAGGATTTGTTTTTGAAGGATACAGCCCGTCCACAATTTCGACTTCCTTATTTGTAGAACTGTATGACCGAAACAAAACACAAATTAGCAAAAAACTGATTCCTCTGATGAGCGGAGAAGGCAGCGGAAGTTTTTCTCTACCTGAAAATTTAAAAGAAGGCGTTTATTATGTGAGAGCCTATACCACATGGATGACTAATTTCAGTGAAGATTTTCAGGCATTACGACCTGTTGTTGTGTACAACCCGTCTTCTTCTGAAAAGGTGAGCATTGACAGCAACTCAAGATGGAAGGCTTCCGTTTTTCCTGAAGGTGGAACCTCTATCAGCGGGCTAAACACCAAATTTGCTGTCCGTATACAGTCCGCAGCCTCTATAGGAATCGGCTGGAGCGGCTATGTTATCGATAAGAAAAATCCAGAGGTGAAAATAACTTCTTTCAAAGGCTATGATGAAAACGTAGGTTCGTTTTCAATGGTTCCTGATCCAGGAATTCAATATCAGCTGATCGTGGAAGATACCAAGGGTAAGAAAGAAACTGTTGAGCTACCCATTTCAGCAGATACAGGCATCCATATGAACGTTATCAACGGGGATGATGCTATAAAATTTTCTCTGAAATATAAAAATATAGATCCTGAAAAATCATATAAGGTCATTGGAACTCTCGATGGCCGTATGGCATTTCAACTGACGGCCAAAAAGGATAAGATCTACGGAATTCCAACAGAGCAACTGATTAACGGTATTTTACAGTTTACGGTATTTGATGACCAGGAAAATATCGTTGCCCAAAGACTCTGTTTTGTTCAGCCCGGAATCATAAAAACCAAAAAACCAGAGATTCAGTCATTATCACTGAATACCTCACCTCGAGGCTCCAATTCTTTTGTACTGCCCTCGCAAACAGAAGAAACCAACTATACGGTGCTTGTCGCAGATGATAAAACGGAAACTACAGAAGACGAAAACAGCCTGCTCGGCACTTTATGGCTAACGGGAGATCTTCAGTCTGTCATCCACCGACCTTCTCAGTATTTCAGTAAAAATCTCAATGCGGAAGCCTTAGACGCCCTGCTGATTACAGAAAAATGGAAGAGATTCGACTGGAGAACCATTATGAGCGGAACCTACCCCATTATCAGAAATCAGCCACAATCCTACATTTCTTATAAAGGAAAGGTAACCATACAAGGTGTTCCCGCTCCCAATACGGACCTTAACCTTATTTTTAAAACAGGAGATTCCAATACACGGCTTCATCAGGTGAAAACGGATGCTAATGGATTTTTTGTATTAAACGGGCTTGTTTTTGAAGACAGCATTCAATTCTCCTACCAACTCAACGAGCAGAAAAAAATTCCGAAAGAGCAGGTACAGGTGATCTTTCAGCCTAATTATTCATTTATTCCATTCAGAGGAACTCTTCCTGAAACGAATTATGTGTTAAGTCCACGTCTTCCCGCCGATCAACCCGATATAACGGTACAGCGATATGTCTCGACCAGAAAGATGGAGAGTTCCATTAATGAAAAGGCAACCCTTATTGAAGAAGTAAAACTGACAGGTCAACGAAAGAATAAAACCAAAAAATTAAATGACGAACTAAGCAGCCCCCTTTTCAGAAGCGGAAATGAAGTAGTTTTTGACCTCCTGAATGATAACAACAGTGCCGCGGGGGCAACCAATATCCTGCAATGGCTTCAGGGAAGAGTGCCCGGACTGACCATGGAATTTAGCATGGGAAATTATATTCCCAAGTTTCGGGGAGGCACCATCGATATTTTTCTGGATGAAATGAGAGTGGATCCATCCATGATCAGCTCTTTATCAACCTCAGAAATTGCGATGGTAAAAGTAATCAGGGGAAATTTTGTCGGCAGCTTTGGAGGCGGAAACGGAGCTATCGCTATCTATACCAGACGTGGAGGGTCATCCGGTACGATATCAGACCCCTACGCGCCTACCCAACTGAAACAGATTACTTTAACAGGTTTTGATAAAGAGGTTCCTTTCATTACTCCTGAGTATACCAGTGAAAGTTTCCGGAATATATCTCAGGATCTGCGCAGCGTTCTGTACTGGAATCCTTTTCTTCAGACTCAACCCAAGGAGCCTGCCAATGTGCAGTTCTTTAATAATGATGAAGCCAAAAAATACAGAATCATCATCATGGGCTATGATACGGATAAAGGGATACCCATTTACTATAATGAAATTTTACCTTAAAGGTATTTTGATCAAGCCTTACTGTAACGGTAAGGCTTGATTTATTTTTGAGCTTTTAGAAAATAAACGATTACCGCTAACTGTACAATCAGAATCAAACCCAACTTCCATAAAAAAGACTTCTTCGATACTTTATGCCTGAAAATCAACATGGCCGAAACAGCTCCGAAAGTCCCACCAAAAAACGTCACCGTTAACAAAGAAGATTCTGATATTCTTCTTTTATGTTTGACCGCTTTCCACTTGTCTACGGCAAAAGTGACGAAAGCAATTAAGTTGGTGATTAATAATACATATAACATTACCACAAATCTAATACAAAAAATAATGCTAAAAAATATACTCCCTTCATTATCCCGTCCATCCAAAGTTTTTCTAAATTTGCGGTTCACAAAAAAACAATATCAATGACAATACAGGATCTGGTAGGAAGTTATTCTATTGAAGGCAGCAATCAGGAAGCATCTGACCAGCCTTCTTACCACGGCATATTAACTTTAGCCCTCGATGAAAACAACCGTATCGTGGCACAGTGGATCATCGGTGATCACTTACAAAACGGTACAGGATTTTTTAAAGACCAGATTTTAGTCATCAATTTTAATTATGAAGGTGAAGATCAGAACATTTATAAAGGGGTTGCTGTATACCGTTGCGTAAGCAAAGATGTATTGGATGGCTTTTGGTCTGAGAAGCATGGAGATCCGCTATATTTGGGAAGTGAGTATTGTGTGAGGGTGAAGGGGGCGGAGTTTTTGAATTGAGGGTTATAAATAAAAGCCTGAGAGTTTATCTCAGGATTTACATATTGTTATCGTTAGCTGATAGAATCTATAAAAGGTAAATCAATTCCAATTTTATAAACCTCATGATATGAATTAATTTTATTATGAAATAACTCATCAATCTTTAATTGTCCATCTTTCGGGTCTCCCAATGCCCTAGGATAGATTATTAAACAAGGGATTTCATTTTTAATTTTTGGCCTTTCATTTTTTACTTTATTTAATCTTGCATATCCAGCAACTTGCCTGATATCATCATGAATTTGACCGTAATTGTACTTTAGCTTATATTTAGAATCAACAACAATTTTTTTATTTTCTGTACAAATAAGAAAATCAAGTGAATTACCGTGCGTAGAAAACTGATAATTCAGATTTGTAATATTGAGATCAGGATTATCTGCTAGTAGTTTTGCATATACATACAATTCAAACATTTTAGGCATATCTATCCAAAACGGAGGTGTAGAATTTTTTTCTGCTGTCGTCTTGGTAATACTGTATGAAAATCGTTTTAAAATCTGCTGACCTATTTTAATGGCTTCTTTATATTCTTTGAAAAAAGGATTATATTTTAGATATTTAATATCCTGCATGTAAGCCTCTGAACCTATATGTTCAAAAGCCGGACGGATGAAGTTAACAATTCCCGAAATATCATTTTTATTCTTGAAATAATACTCGTTATTTTCAACGTACTGCGTACAGAATAAAAATACTTTTTTCAGAAAACGGTTTTCAACAGAATCTTCTCCGAAAACCTCATACTCACAAACGGTATTTGTGAAACGGTTTTTAAAAACGTTCTGTTTGATTTGCTGACCAACCAAAATTTTACCTTTTACTCGATTTCTGAGGTTTTCCTGAACTTTGTAATATGATTTTTTCAAACCTTTTCTTACAATATCTTTTAAAAAATTCAGAAACTTTACTACTAAGAATGGAGTAAGCAAATCTTTTTTTTGATCAATATCAATTTCAGGGGCTTCCCAATCTATCAGTAATAATTCATCCGTTTCTTTTGCGACCTCATTATATGACATAATCTTCATCAACATCCCAATGATATTAACTTCTTTTACTAAATCATTTTCAGAATTATCACTTACAGCGGTAGTCGCTACTTCTTTTTCAGACTCTTCATCTATTTTCTGAATTTCTTCTTCTGAAATGTCTTCATCAATTTTAGAACTGATATTTTCAAAACTTTTTAAAACTGCCAAATTTAGCTTAGGCTCTACCTGAATAAATCTATCATTCGTCAGCCAATCTAATCCTACAAAGTAATCTGAGTTTAAAACGACTTCATTTTCTGTTATTTTACGAGAATAACAATGATAACTTCTCCCTCGTTCTTTTTTAAATAGACGAGGCATTATAAGATGATCTTTTGTAAAATTATCACAGAAAGACACCTCAAATTCTTTATGTTCTCTAAGTAAAATATGCACTTAAACAGATATTTTTTTGATAACCTCAATTGCAGACGGCTTCAAAACTCCATCTCTAACATATTCCATCAGTATGGGTTTGATTTCGTAATCTAACCTTACGCTCATATCATTAGGAATTTTTTCTATTATATTTCCCTGATTATCTTTTTTGATTTTTTGAATAAAATAAGAATGACCTAACCAAACATCTTTTGCGCTAAACTCATTAGACAAGTAAGTTTCATTATTAATAATATTTTCAGAATTATATTCTGTTTCAATATTAAAATCTTTTACAAATAATTCTGAAACTGATTTGTATAAATTTTCATTAAAAATTATTTCATCAGAATTTTTAAGCTTTTGTGGCAACACATCTACAAATGCAAATCTTCTTCTAATCGCATAATCAATATGTCCAACACTTCTATCAGCGGTATTCATAGTACCGATGATGTATAGATTAGGAGGAAGAATTAATTTTTGAGTGCCATCAACTTCGTACATACTTTCTACTTCTTCACCGCGGTATTCTAACGCGTAAATTAATTCTCCTAAAACTGAGGAGAGATTGGCACGGTTGATTTCATCAATAATCAGAACGTAATTCTTAAGCTCCTCGGATTTAGCATCTTCTGTTGGATGATAGGATAGATTTTCTTTTCCTAAAAACTCTCTAAATTTTTCTATAAGATTTTGATATAAGTAATACATTCCGCTTCTCGCTGATTTTGATAAAGCAAAGTTATCTTTTACTTTCACAATAGTCTCTGAAAAATGCAAGCCAATATAACCATTAATAATATCGTTGTCTTTAATTAAAACAGAATCACTTTCGTTACTGTAACGATTAACTCTGATAGCATCAACTTCAATTGCAGTTATTTTAGGCTTAGTATCATTTTTTATTAATAGTTCACCAGATTTTTCTAATTCAGATTCTAGGTATTCTTTAAATTTTACATATTGTTCTTGAATCCAAAATTCCTTTGATATGAGCTCAGGAACCTTTTTAGAATTTTCGAAATTCTTTAATGCTTCTTCTGCAAATAACCCTAAAGTTTTATTTACACTTCTATATTCTATTTTTTCACCTTTAGATTCAGCTACAATTCCTCTTACAAAATCTTCATAAGTATAGCTTGGGTGAAATTGAATTAATTTAAATTGTTCACTCTTTTGTAATTCATCTTCATTTAATTCTAACATGCTCTTCGCAATTAGTTTCGCTTCTCTTGTTTTTCCTGTCCCTGGAGGACCTTGCAAGATGATTTGTTTTTTATATGTAAGAAGATTTACTTTTTTCTCCATTTTTAGCTTATTTGATAATTTAATGAAATATTTAATTCCAATCTTAGTTGCAGTTTGTATAAAAAGATCTCTATTTTTAATATAAAAATCCCGAACTTTAATTACTATATTTTCATATTCAAGATTATTTAAATCTAATACGTCCCAACTAACGGTACTTGAAAATTGAGATGCTTCCATATCTTGATATTTTCCAATACCCATTATATGCAAATGTAAAGTATCATTTGCAATACCGATTATAACAGCTAGCTTACCCCTAACTTCATTTTCAAATTCTTTTGGAAATATTTTCGCCCATAGATAAGTTTGAAAATATTTAAATCCTCCACCTTGGCTTCTTGGATCTTTACGAATCTTATAAGAAAACTGATCTGTAGGCAAACACTCACATATATATTCTAACTTTGAATAAATATATTTTAATTGGCTTCTTTCAGGTTCTTTTACTGGATTACCTCCACAAGCTGTAACAAGCTTTATATCATCAATATTTAATGGTTCCATAATCATTAATTTTTCACCTTAAATGCTTTAAATAAACTACTAACACAAATTGATTTTTTATCTTTCATTAATAATTTTAATTCTACCACTAAAATGCGACTCCAACATTCTTTCCAATAACTGAAAAGCTCTTGAATCAGCAAAATCGCTTGTACCAGCAGAATGAAAAATAAATTCTAAAATTCCTTTGGGATCGTCAATACGATATTCAAAACAAAAATGATTTACATATTGTTCTCCTTTGTGAAAAAGAATATTCTCTGAATCATCAAACTCCCAAGATCTAATCTCATTATTTATAATTTTATCATTGAGATCAATTTTTAATCCTTTTGGACTTTTTGTTGATACTTTTAAAATTTTCATTGTTTAGTTTTTGATTATAAAATAGTTTTGACAATTATACATATAACTGCTTAAAAAAACTTACGGAAAACCGTAAACCAAAATTAAATTATTCTTTTACGATGCCACCCCATCAATAAACACATCAACAAAATCCTGTACTTTCTGAATAATTCTTCTTCCGATATTATTACGTTCAGTAAGCTTTGGTTTTATTTCAAGTAGCTTTAGGGTATCACTTATTTTAGGAGTTTTGGAAGTAAAAAGAAAATCATCGATAGCATCTCTGAGCCTGTCTTTATTCAAAGATTCTTCTGTGGCAATTTTTTCAAAAGCAGAGTTTTTTTCTTCATTCCAGTATTTCTCAAATTCTTCATTGACGTTGTCTCCGTCAGATATAAAAGGTAGATTTTCCTCTATGAATTTTTCTATCAGTTCTTTTTTACTTCGAAGCTTGGCATCTCCTGAAAGAATATCTCTAATTTCTTTTTTCTTTTTTTCTAATCTATCTCCTTTCAGATTTGAATCAGTAAGATTGGCCAAAAGTGATAGAATATAGCTCACATTAATTTCATCACGATGAATTAATTCAAGCTCAAAGTCAACATCATCTAAAATACTGGCTTTTCCTTCGCCCCATTTATCTCCACCTTTAATTTCAGTCCAAATATCCAAATACTTGCTTTTGTATCCATCAAATTCAAATTCGGTCATTTCCAGTTTACCAAAATCAAAATCGGCAAATGACTTTAGAACATTCAGAACTCGCATTACCTCACGGAAAGCAGTGATGAACTCAAACTTTTCCTGTTCTGTTTGATAACCGTTGACACTGTCAATTTCGGGAGCAACAATTTTCAAAGTATCTAAGGCAGAATTGAAAAGCTCAATATAATCTTCAATCGGATGGATAATAATCTCCTGAATTGCTTCTTTATTGGAAAACAAAGTCACGGCATCGTCAGTCGCTGATTTTAGATTTCTAAAACAAACAATATTTCCTTGCGATTTCTTTTCGCCTAACAATCTATTGGTACGTGAAAATGCCTGAATTAATCCGTGGTATTTCAGGTTTTTATCGACAAATAAAGTGTTCAGTTGTGGACTGTCAAATCCTGTCAAAAACATATTCACGACAATGATTAAATCTATTTCTTTGCTACGAACACGTTGAGCAACATTATTATAATAATTGTAAAAAGTCTGGGAATCCTTTGTTGAAAAATTGGTTCCAAACATCTCATTATAATGACCTATGTATCTATCTAACACATTTCTGCTGTGAGAATCTCCATATTGCGCTTGTGGTTCTGCAACCATTCCAAGTGCTGACTCTTCGTAGATTCCGTCTGCATCTTTAGACTCTTCATTAGTACCGTAACTGAAAATGGTGGCAATTTTTAAGTTGTGCTGACCTTCTTCTTTCTTCTGCTGAAACAGGTCGTAATATTTTTGCAAAACATCAATACTGCTTACACAAAACATTGCATTAAAAGTACTGTTGTGTGTTTTTCTTCCGTATTCTGAGATAAGATAATCTGCAATTTTATCTAGACGTTTCGGGCTTTCCAGTAGTTCCTGAGTATTTATTGCTTCAACATCAGTATCAATGTAGGTATTGCTTCCTTCTTTTTCTTTGTATCGCCCTACATATTCTACAGAAAACTTCAAAACATTATCGTCACGAATGGCATCTGTAATAACATATTTGTGCAGACAATCTTCAAATAATCTATTGGTTGTTGCAGGAGCTCCGTCTATTTTTCCAATTGAATTAACCTCAGAAATCGGAGTTCCTGTAAAGCCAATCATTTGGGCATTTCTGAAATACTTTTTGATATTCTGATGCGTATCTCCAAACTGACTTCTGTGACATTCATCAAAAATAAAAACTACTTTCTTATCTTTCAGTTTGTCAATTTTATTACCGTGCTTTTCTTTGGTAATAGCGGTATTTAGCTTTTGTAAAGTCGTTACAATCAGTTTTGTATTATCTGAAAGTTGCTTAACCAAATGAGCTGTGTTTTCGGTGGCATCCACACTTCCTTTTTCAAAGGCATCAAATTCTTTTTGGGTTTGATAATCCAAATCTTTTCTGTCAACCACAAAAACAACTTTCTCTACTTTCGGAATTTCTTTCAGAATCTGACTGGCTTTAAAAGAAGTCAATGTTTTTCCCGAACCTGTTGTATGCCAGATAAAACCGTTTTTATCGGTGTTCCTAACCCTGTCAACAATTTTTTCAACCGCATAATATTGATAAGGTCTTAAAACCATCAGTATTTTATTCGTTTCATTCAAAACGATATACTTGGTAATCATTTTGGCAATATGACAAGGCTCTAAAAATACAGGAGCAAAATGGTCAAGTTGTGTAATATTATTGTTATGTTCATCCGACCAAAAGAAGGTTTGCTTAAAAGTCTGTTTCGCATTGTTGGAGTAATATTTTGTATTAACTCCGTTACTGATGATAAACAGTTGAACATAATTAAACAATCCACTTCCAGAATTGAAAGACTGATGATGATAACGATTAATTTGGTTGAAAGCCTCTTTCATTTCCAGACCACGACGTTTCAATTCAATCTGAACTAAAGGCAATCCGTTGATGAGAATGGTTACATCATATCTGTTTTTAAAGCTTCCTTCCTGAGCAATTTGATTAGTAACCTGAAATTGATTCTGACACCAGTGATCTTGGCTAATGAATTCAATCCATTCTGAATTGCCGTCATCTTTAAAAAAATGAAAACGGTCACGCAATGTTTTAGCTTTTTCAAAAACATTACCTTTGGAAAGATGATTGAGGATTTTTTCAAACTCAGTATCTGAGAATGTTTTTTTATTATGAACTTCGAGCTGAGTCTTTAGATTTTTAATAAGGTCTGATTCATTACAAATTGTAACTTTTTTATGACCTAACTGAAGTAATTGTTCTACTAATTTTTGTTCAAGAATATATTCGGGCTGACTTGACATTCGTGCTTAGTTTTGGTTAAAAACTTTGTCAGAAGTATGAGTTCTGACAAAGTGATTGATAGTTTTCCCAAATGTAAGAAATAATCAGTGATAACGACAACTATTTTAGTGCTTTAAACATCTGGTCAATTGCTTTTTTCTTCTGTTCAAGATTAGGATGAACGTATAAATTCAAAGTTGTACTGATATTGGAGTGACCGAGCAAAACACTCACGGTTTTATAATCGCATTTGCTCTCGATACATCTTGTTGCAAAACTGTGCCTCAAACCGTGAAATTTGATGTCCGGAATTTCCAGAAAACGCATTAAGTTTTTGTAGTAACTTCTGTAGGTTCTCGGTTCTGTAGGTTTAGAATCGTTGGTTAAAACATAAAAAGCAGGATTTACAATTTTCTTAAAAGGTTTCAGCATTCTCAACAATTCTCTGCTCATCGGGATTTCACGGATTGAGTTTTTGGTTTTTGGAGTGTCAATCAAAAGTTCAGTTCTGCGTTCTCCGCCATCAATTACATAAATTCTTTGGATTGTTTTTCGGATATTGATAACACCATTATCAGTATCAACATCTTCCCAAGTCAAGGCACAGATTTCTCCAATTCGCATTCCTGAAGACAGACAAATATAAACTCCAAGATTTCTAAAAGTAAAATGCTCCTGAATGTAGCTCATAACTTCTTTCTGATGCGTTCTGCTCAACACTTCAATCGTATGGGTTTCCCGAACCGTTGGATATTGCACATCAAAATTGATAAATTCTACCCATTTATTCTTTGCTCCGAACTTCATTATCATCTTTAAAACGATGAGAATGTCTTTGATACTTTTCTGACTTAATCCCTGCTCCAGTTTTTGAAACACAAACTTTTGCACCTCATCATCCTCAATCTTAGAATAGTCTTTGAATACGGGCAATAAATGATTTTCCAGCAACAGCACATAAGCCGAAAAGGTTGATTTTTTCACATACATCTTTTTGTCATTCTTCCATAGTTCAGCGATTTCTGCCAATGTTTTCTTTCTTGTCATAATTTTTTTGATTTTATATTAAAATCCTAAAGTTAGAGCCTTTGCAATAAAATCATCAAGACTACGAATTAATGAGATAAAAACTCCTTAATGTAATTTGGGAAAATTGAACTCTGACTTTCCTAATTTACGATTTAAGGGATTTGAAGGTGCGTGGGAAGTGAAAAAAATGGGAGAAATTGCAGATATAAAAACTGGTAATAAGGACACTCAAAATAAAGTTGATAATGGAATGTATCCATTTTTTGTTAGATCCAATACTGTTGAAAAAATAAATACGTATTCGTATGATGGTGAAGCAATTTTAACTTCTGGTGATGGTGTTGGAGTAGGAAAGAATTTTCATTATGTAAAAGGAAAATTTGATTTCCACCAAAGAGTTTATTCGATTAGGAATTTTAAAAAAGGTTATGATGGAAAATATGTATATAATATTTTCTCTGAAAAATTTTATGATAGAGTAATTCGCTTAAGTGCAAAAAATTCTGTTGATTCTGTTAGGATGAATATGATTTCAGAAATGAAAATTTCATTTCCGATGTTTAATGAGCAGCTGAAAATTGCTTCATTTCTAACTATGATAAGAGATAGAATCCAGACCCAAAAGAAAATAATTGAGGATTTAGTTATTTTAAAATCTAATACAGCTCAAAATATATTTAATCAAGTTTTTAAATTTAAAGATTCAGAAGGAAATGATTTTCGTAACTGGCAGATTAAAAAGTTAGGAGATGTTTGCGAAATAAAAAGAGGAGCTTCTCCACGTCCTATTTCAGATAGTAAATGGTTTGATGACGATTCCAAAATTGGATGGGTAAGAATTTCTGACGTTACAAAATCTGACAAATATTTAGAAAAGACAGAACAATATTTGTCTAATGCAGGTATTTCTAAAAGCAGATTGGTGAAAAAAGGGAATATGATAATGAGCATTTGTGCTACTATAGGAAAACCTATTTACACAAATTTTGATGTTTGTATACACGACGGTTTTGTTGTTTTTGAAAATCTAACGCTCGATAAAGAGTTTCTATATTATTACTTAGATTTTATTCAATTAAATTGGTATAAGTATGGACAACCAGGAATTCAAGTAAATCTTAATTCGGAAATTGTGAATAACGAATCTGTAGTAGTTCCTGTTATTGAGGAACAAATTAAAATAGCCGAGTTTTTATCAAAATTTGATGAAAAAATCAAATTAGAGAACGAGTTATTAACTCAATATGAAAATCAGAAGAAATATTTATTACAAAATCTTTTTGTTTAAAATATTTGGTTTTTGGAAGAGTCTTGTCAAGGTTTTAAACCTTGACAAGACTCTTTTTATTAGACAAACAAATTAGCCAAAAGAAACCTCTTTTGAAGCTCTAACTTTTCTAAAATTTGTTTTTCTGTTTCTATTTTTTCTTGAATTAAAGAAAGAAAGTTGGCGATTTTTGTTTGTTCCTCTATACAAGGAATTGATATTTCAATCTTTTCAATTGTATTTTTAGACAAGCTTGGTACTCCAGAAGCTTCATTATATTCTTTCCAATTTATATTTTGAAAAATATTAAAAACAAATTTTGGAACTGAATTATTAAATGAATATGTATAAAACAATGTATCAACAGTCCAAATTTTCCCATTATAATATAAAGGCTTATCTATAGTTCCTTTTCTTCCAATACAAACTGTTTCACCATCATACAGAAAAGAATCTACAAAAGTGATAATACCTCCTGTACCATAAACAGGAATAGCGCCATCATTTAAATGTTTATAATCTTTCCCACTACCTATCGTTAATATTTCTTTTATTTTTTTCCTTTCCCAAGAAAGGAAATTGTTTCCTTGTTCATCTTTAAATCTTAATTTCTGAGAAAATAACTTTTCACGATTAGCTCTCATTAAGGTTTCAAATTGTTCAATTATTTTCTTTTGGGTCTGGATACGAGAGTTTAAAAGGGATAAAAATGTTGCTAATTTGTTTTGTTCTTCCAATTGAGGAAGTTTTAAATTTAATAATGCTAATTGACTAGAATACAAATGCACAACAGAAATTCCTTGAGAAAGTTTTGCTATTTCTAATTTCTTTTTGCTGTTCAAATAATATGAAAGAAAAACACCATTATTTTTAGTTTTTATTATATTCAAATCTCCACCTAAAGCAACTCCTGATTTTAGAACACAAGATGCAGTTGCGATATCAATTTGAGTTTCTCCAGAAGCAGGAATTATAACATCATTAGCTTCACTTAAAACAAGAGAAGAAATATCTGTATTTGTTTTTGATTTTATTTCAGAAATAACTTCTTCATAAAAAGTATATAACTCTCCATATCTAATGCATTCAGTTTCACCATTTTCATAGATGTCACTTTTTGAAATGCCTTTGCCCTTAGTGAAAGTTGCAATCTCTCCCAATCTTTTAGTTTCCCATTTTTCAATCCCAAATTCAGTAAATCTGAGCTTTGGAATCCCTAAGTCACCTGAATTAGGAAAGTCAGAGTTCAATTTTCCCAAATTACATTAAGGAGTTTTTATCTCATTAATTCGTAGTCTTGATGATTTTATTGCAAAGGCTCTAACTTT
>Ga0256410_1001743_pt1 | contig 15917 bp, 13 predicted proteins | sample PhyWR1_FD_185983 | JGI IMG/M metagenome (GOLD analysis project Ga0256410, IMG submission 185983) | Leaf surface microbial communities from wheat plants in UC Gill Tract Community Farm, Albany, California, United States - DLSL W.R1 | ecosystem: Host-associated > Plants > Phyllosphere >... | reverse complement strand
AAAAAGATCGTGATGCAGGATATCAGCACCACGCTCGCCGCCGGGCAGGTTCATGTGATTATCGGGCCGAACGGCACCGGGAAATCCACGCTGCTGCGTACCCTTTTCGCCGATCTGCCGCTGCACGCCGGGCATATCCGCTGGCAGGACAATCACCTGGTGCCCGGTGCGTATCGCGCCCGCCAGCAGCAGCGGTGGCGGCGGGATATCGCCTATATGCCGCAGGATACCGGGCTGGAAATTTCGCTGAGCGTGCTGGAAGTGGTGGTGCTGGGCGGGCTGGAGACGCTCACCCTGCATATCGACCCGGCGCTGCTGGTGCAGGCGATGGCGTGCCTGCAAGACGCGGGTATTGCCCATCTCGCGGATCGCGATATCGGTAGCCTGAGCGGGGGGCAGCGGCAGATGGTGCTGTTTGCCCAGGTGCTGATGCGCAGTGCGAAAATGATGCTGCTGGATGAACCGGTCAGCGCGCTCGATCTGCATCATCAGATCGCCATGCTCGATCGGGTTCGTGAGCAAACCCGTGCGCGGGATCTGATCACCGTGATCGTTCTGCACGATCTGAATCTGGCCTGCCAGTATGCCGATAATCTGCTGATCTTCTCCCACGGCACGTTGCAGGCCACCGGCGCGCCGCTGGACATTATCTCCCCCGAGCTGCTGTCTGAAACCTACGGTGTTGTACTTGAGATTGTTTATGACGACGGCGGGCTGCCGCTGGTTCAGCCGCTCAGCCGCCACCATCCTCTGCTGATTAAAAGGACATTAAGGAAAGACGTATGAATACGATCCCCGCGCTGGCGCTCACTCTGATTTTTGGTCTGCCGTCGGCTCTGGCCGCCGATCATCAGGTCAAAATGCTCAACTACGGTAAAGACGGCGGCATGGTTTTCGAACCGCCGGTGGTGAAAGCCAGCATCGGTGATACGGTGACCTTTGTGCCGGAAAACAGCAGCCACAACGTTCAGAGCTACGCTATCCCGGAAGGCGCAACGCCGTGGAAGAGCAAGCTGGATGAGGCCTGGACGGTAACGCTGGAAAAAGAGGGCGTCTATCTCTACTACTGCCCGCCGCATCTGATGATGTCGATGATTGGCATTGTGCAGGTTGGCCGTGCCACTAACCTGGAAGCGGTAACGGCGAAAGCGGCAAAGCTTAAGCCAAAGCTGGTGATGAAAGGCGATCGCCTGGAGACCTACATGGCTGAGATTGGCCACTAACCCGGGAGGGAGGCAATGAAGATCACGCGCCGCTGTTTTCTACAGGGAACGCTGGGCCTGCTGGCCAGCCGCTGCGTTTTTGCCGAGGGACTGCCGCCGCGCCCCGCACGCCCGCCGCTGCCCGCGCTGAGAACGCTGGCCAATGAGAGCCGGCAGGCGGGGCACTTCAGGGCATCTCTTTCGGCACATTCCGGGATTGAAGCGACGATTGGCACGCTGCACAGTCGGGATTTATACGGTTATAACGGCGGTGCGCTGGGACCGCTGATTGAACTTGAGGAGGGCATGCAGGTGACTCTCCCGTTTACCAACCATCTTACCCGCGACACCACCGTCCACTGGCACGGTCTGCCGGTGCCGTCTGAGCAGGACGGCGGACCAGATATGCCGGTGAAACCCGGTGAGACGCGCACCTACGAATTTCGCCTGCCCGACGACTGCGCCGGAACCTACTGGTATCATCCGCATCCGCTGGAAGGCGTGGTGGAACAGGTCAGCCACGGACTTGCCGGTCCGCTGATCGTCCGCAGTGCCGCGGATCCGCTACGGCATCTGCCCGAACAGCATTGGGTGATTAGCGATATCACGCTGGATGATCAGGGGCAGGTCGCGCCGCATGAGCACCACGAGTGGATCGACGGGCGGGAGGGGCGCTTTGTGCTGATCAACGGTGCGCTGATGCCGCAAATTACCCTTGAGGGCACGGTGCGCGTGCGGGTGTGGAACTGCTGCTCCGCCCGCTATCTTAAGCTGGCCGTTCCGGGGGCGCGACTAACTCAGGTGGGCAGCGACGGTGGCCTGCTGGCCCGCCCTCTGCCGGAGAAAGAGAGCCTGCTGCTGGCCCCCGGACAGCGGGCTGAACTGATTGTCACCGGTCAGGACGGGGACTATTCGCTGTCCCTGTTACCCTATGACCGCCATAAAATGCACGGCCCGGCACCGACCGTTGCCACAGACATTGCCGCCGTCCGGCTGCGGCAGAGTGAAAAGGCTGCGCTCCCGCCGACGCTGCGGACCCTCGTCCCGGCGGTGTGTGACGGCCAGAAGCACGAGGTGATGCTGATGGAGCATATGGGCCGGCTGATGGAAAATCACAGCGGTCGCCCCGGCCGCGGCTTCTGGCTCAACGGGCAAAGTTTTGATCTTGAACGTATGGATCTGCACGCCATAGCGGGCCAGACCGATGAGTGGACGTTTGTTAACGCCACGCCGATGGACCATCCGATGCATATCCACGGCGGCCAGTTTCAGATTGCGGAATTCCTTTACAGCGGCGTGCGTAGCGTACCCGACGTCGCGGGCTGGTATGACACCGTCAATCTGCGGTCCGGTGAAAGTGTCAAAGTGCTGATGCGCCAGGCGCTGCCGGGGATGCGTATGTACCATTGCCATATTCTGGAGCATGAGGAGCTGGGGATGATGGGAAATCTGATGGTGGTTTGATTGGGCTTTTAACCGATGTTAGCATGAGCTTCCGGCCAGCGAGGACTTTATAGTAGTGTCCCGTCTGGCCGGAATTTTTTTCTCTGGTGTTGGCTGTTCAGGCTGTCTGACCGAGCGGTCAGGTTTTTATGCTGAAGCAACTGAATTGAGTGTAACCGCTGAGGGAGTATTTGTAATTTGTTCTTAAGTATTGTCATGCCTGTGCTAAAGTGTAGGTACTGTTTTATCGCCCGATCAAATTTCGCATGGAGCTTGAATGTTTTCTTTCTTTCATGAAAACCAAACAGTAACGGATACTCTTCAGGCATATATACAGAGAAAGCTCTCTCCATTTGGTAGCCCGGCGTATGCCTACACCGTCGTCAGTAAGAGAAACCCTTCAGATGTTCTTATTATTTCCAGCTATCCCGATGAGTGGGTGTCGCTTTATCGTTCCAATAACTTCCAGCTAACTGACCCGGTTATCCTCAGCGCGTTTAAGCGAACCTCCCCGTTTGCCTGGGATGAAAACATCACCCTGATGTCGGATCTGAGGTTTACCAAAATCTTCTCGCTGTCCCGGCAGTACAATATCGTCAACGGTTTCACCTTCGTGCTGCACGACCATATGAACAACCTTGCCCTGCTGTCGGTAATTATTGACGGTAACGATCAGGGGGCGCTGGAGCAGCGTCTGGCAACCGGACAGGGAGCGCTACAGATGCTGCTGATTGACTTCAACGAGCAGATGTATCGACTCGCCGGATCGGAGGCCGATAAAGCGCAGGCCCGCCGCGATAGCGGGGAAAAGGCAATTTTCACCTCGCGTGAAAATGAGGTGCTGTACTGGTCCAGTATGGGAAAAACCTACGTAGAAATTGCCGCTATTACCGGAATTTCTGTCAGCACGGTGAAGTTTCATATTAAAAACGTTGTCGCTAAGCTCGGCGTTAGCAACGCCCGCCAGGCTATCCGGCTGGGCGTTGAATTAGATCTGATCAGACCGGCAGCGTCAGCGGCCAGGTAGCGATGGCGTTTGCCGGGCTTTCCGTCCGGCTGATGATTTTTCTCGCAAGCTGCGCTCTGTCGCCATCCCCGACAGGCAGCGTTAACAGATAAATGCGCTCTTTTTCAGTCAGCCAGGCTTCTTTCAGTACCGTAATATCCCAGCCTGAGCGCTTCAGCACCGTCAGCATGGGACGGCTGACGATGGTATGGATCCGTGCGTAATCGTTCAGCTGTGCCCAGTTTATCATGGCAATAAACAGCGCCTGGCTGACGGGATAGTGTTCGCCAAGCAAATGGCGCGCGCGGGCTTTATCCACAAAGAAACGGCTGGATTCCGTGCCGCAGGCGGGGAGGCTAACTGAGTTAAAACTGGTATTAAAGGTATGGGTGATCATATTCGGCCGCGACAGCGGGATAAAACGCACGCTGCACACCAGCTGGCCGTCGCAGATGCCGAGAATATAGCGGGTGCCCGGCTCGTCAAATTCATCTGACTCCATTCCCTGACTGCATATGACGTCCCACCCGAGGCGATCGCTGAAGGTTGTTTTCCTCAGTGTGTACAGCTCTTCTGAGCGGGTGGTTTGCAGCTCTTCATAACTTACGTCAAACAGTTTAAGCATTCCTTATTCCCCAAAAAATGCAGCTCTTGCCGCTCCCGGAATAATTCTACAAATTTTTTAACGTTACGTTCAGTCTAAAAGCAATTTTTAGCGTAAAAGCGATTTTGCCATTACGGGGTAGTCATTATCATGAAGACGATCGTGGAACGGTGTGGGTCGTTGACAAATTTCGATTTGTTGGCAATGTTTCGTCGATTCTACCAGACTGATGTGCGGCAGTGGCGACTGTCGGACAGGATTATTTGCATCTGGAATAGAGAAGGAACGCTGACGATTTTGCGGCAGCGACCTTGAGGATTTGACAGGAAGATCTCCTTTTCCACCCTCTTATTTTGCCAGCAGCTTCAGCGCCGTATCTTCATCGGTAACCAGCCCCGAAACCCAGCCGCCGGTCAGCGCGGCGCGTATTGCCGGGTATTTCCTTTCGCTACCGGCGAAGCCGATAATCTTGCGATGCGTCCGGCTTTCCAGCTGAACGCTGGTCAGCAGATCGTCGGTTTCACCCCAGATGCGCTGGCCCTGCTGGTTGAAAAAGTGCCCCAGCATTTCACCCACCACGCCGCGGGCATTCAGCGCGGCGACCTGGGCATCGGTAATAAAGCCCTCGGCGTTGAGCGGGCAGCCCGGCTCCACTTCACCAATCCCGACAAACGCCACGTCCGCCTGCATCGCACGCTGTGTCACGCGCTGATAAACCTGATGCTGTACCCACATCGCCTTATCTTCCGGCGTGTCGGCATACAGCGGCGCGGGGATGAAGAAGTATTTTCCCTGCATTTTCTCGGCCATTTTTAGCGGTACGTCGTAGCGGGTACCGGAGTCATCGCGGGCGATAGCGCCGATCATCGACACGCACTGATGCTGCTGACGATCGATCCACGGCAGGGCGTCAATGATTGAGCGCAGCGTCTTGCCGGAGCCAATACCGAACACCTGCGGAGCCTCTTCGCTAATAAACTGCGACATCACCGCCGCGCCCTCCACCGCCAGCATCTGCTGGATAGCATCATCGTCGAGGTTGGCCGAGGGCACCACGCGGCACAGATCCAGATCGTACTTTGCCTGGATCTCCCCCGCCAGATGCAGGCAGTGCGTGACCGGATGATCGATTTTAACACTGACCATTCCCATCTCCCGTGCGCTGGAGACCAGCCGCTGCGCGACCTGACGGGACAGACCGAGCGCCCGGGCAATTTCCTGCTGGGTTACGCCGGCGACGTAGTACATCCACGCTGCACGTGCCGCCAGCTCCTGCTTCTTATCATCTTTGCTCATTGTGCTGTTCCGTTGAGATCGTTACGCCATGTTAACGCGGGCAGCGTAAAAGTGTTAACAGGGCAAAAGCCCGAATTAAGGGCAAAAGCTTGAACTGTGACTGAACTCTCAGAACGATCGGCAATCGGAGGACTATGCTACGCCTCATCGGGCAAATGCCCTTTTTTGTGGCAAATGTTTAAATTGAGGTAGCTATGACCAATAAATCTGTATGGATGCATATCGGCGCAGGCTCATTCCACCGTGCTCATCAGGCATGGTATCTGCACAGGCTGCGCGAGCAGGGCGATGACGGCTGGAGCATTGCGCTGGGTAATATCCGCAGCGATGCGGTAGAACTGCTGGACACGCTTACGTCTCAGAACGGCGAATACGTGCTTGAAACCGTCACCCCGGATGGCAAGCGCGACTACGAAACCATTACCTCGCTGCGTAAAATTCTGCCGTGGGACAGCGAGATGAGTGCGCTGGTGGCGCAGGGATCGGAGGAAACGACCCGGGTAATTAGTTTTACGGTGACCGAAGCCGGTTACTACCTCACGCCCACGTTTGAACTGGATCTCAGCCAGGCCGATATTCAGGCCGATCTGCGTGGCGACATCCGCACTATTTACGGCGCGCTGGCGCGCATCCTCAGCGCCCGCGTGGCCAGCGGCGGTGCGCCGGTGACCCTGCTGAACTGCGATAATCTGCGTCACAACGGCGAACGCTTCCGCGACGGCTTTCTCGCGTTCCTGACGGCGAAAGGCGACGATAAGCTGGCGGAGTGGGTGCGGACTCACACCACGTCACCGAATACCATGGTTGACCGCATCACGCCGCGTCCGACGCCGGACGTTGCTGAACGGGTCAAAGCCGCCACCGGCAAAGTCGACGGCGCCGCGGTGATGGCCGAATCCTTTATTCAGTGGGTGATAGAGGACAACTTTATTGCCGGTCGTCCGGCGCTGGAAAACGTCGGCGTGGAGCTGGTTTCATCCGTTCTGCCGTGGGAAGAGGCGAAAATCCGTATCCTCAACGCCACGCATGCGGCTATCGCCTGGGCGGGAACGCTGACGGGCCTCGAGTACATCGACGACAGCACCCGCCATCCGGCTATCCGGCAGATGGCGTATGACTATGTGACCCAGGATGTTATCCCGTCCCTGTCGCCCAGCCCGCTCGATCTGGCCGAATACCGCGATGTAGTGCTGGCCCGGTTCAGTAATCCCTATATCAAAGACACCAATCAGCGCGTGGGCGCAGACGGCCTGTCGAAAATTCCTGGCATGGTGACGCCAACGCTGCGCGAATGCTATCAGCGAGGTGCGGAGCCTGCCGCCACCGCCGTTCTACCCGCACTGTTCTATCTGTTCCTGCAACGCTGGGCCGCGAATCAGCTGCCCTATACGTATCAGGACGGCGTGCTGGATGCGGATGCGCTGCGCAAGCAGTTTGCTTCGGCAGATCCGCTTAACGCGTTCCTCAGCGACCGCGCGCTGTTTGCCGAACTGGCCGACAGTCAGGCGTTCCATGACCTGGTCACCCGTTCCGTGGCCGATCTGCAACGCTGGCTGAAACAGCCGCAGCCGACCCCGGCAACGGTATAAGGAGCGCCCGCCATGTATCTTGGAATTGATATTGGAACCTCAGAACTGAAAGCGCTGATCCTTAACGAACAGGGAGACATCGTCGCCTCCAGCCACTGCACGCTCAGCGTACAGCGCCCGCACCCCCACTGGGCCGAGCAGGATCCTGAGAGCTGGTGGCAGGCGTGCGGCCAGGTGATGGCCGGACTGCGGCAGCAGGCCCCGGACGCCTGGGCGTCGATTCGCGCTATCGGTCTTTCCGGCCAGATGCATGGCGCGGTACTGCTGGATGCGGCGGGCAGCGTGCTGCGCCCGTGTATTCTGTGGAACGACACCCGCAGCGCGCCGCAGTGTGCGGCGCTGAGCGCCGAACACCCTGAAATGATGCAGATCAGCGGCAATATGATTATGCCCGGCTTTACCGCGCCGAAGCTGCGCTGGCTGGCCGAGAACGAGCCGCAGATTTTCAGCCGCATCGATAAAGTCCTGCTGCCGAAGGATTATCTGCGCTGGCGGCTGACCGGCCGTTTCGTCAGCGAACCGTCCGACGCCGCCGGCACGCTGTGGCTGGACGTGGCGAAGCGCGACTGGTCGGACAAACTGCTGTCCATTACCGGGCTGACGCGGGCGCAGATGCCCGATCTGGTCGAGGGCAGCGCGGTGAGCGGCACGCTGCGGCCGGAGCTGGCAACTGAATGGGGTCTGTCGGCCACGGTCAGCGTGGCGGGCGGCGGCGGCGACAATGCCGCCTCCGCGGTGGGTGTCGGCGCAGTGAATACCGGCGATGCCTTTATCTCTCTCGGCACCTCCGGGGTAATTTTTGTGGTTAACGATCGCCTGCGCGCCGATCCGCAGTCCGGCGTACACGCATTCTGTCACGCGCTGCCGGGGCGCTGGCATCAGATGAGTGTGATGCTCAGCGCCGCCAGCTGTCTGCGCTGGCTGTGCAACCTGCTGTCGGTTACTGAAAGCCAGCTGATGGAGGAGATGGCCGGACTGAGCGACGAACAGCTGCGCCGCGCGCCGGTCTTCCTGCCTTATCTCTCCGGCGAACGCACGCCGCACAACGATCCGGATGCCTCGGGATCGTTCTTCAATCTGCGTCATGAGACCCCGAGAGCGCTGCTTGGCTACTCGGTGATTGAGGGCGTGGCCTTTGGCCTGGCCGATGGGTTAGCGGTGCTTGGCGATTCACGGCAGCAGATCACCCAGTGCAGTCTGACCGGCGGCGGGGCGCGAAGCAGCCAGTGGGCGCAGCTGATCGCCGATGTGTTACAGCTGCCGATCGTCACCCATCCGGCCAGCGCCTCCGGCGCGCTGGGGGCCGCACGCCTGGCGTGGCTAAGCGACGGCGGCGATGAGCGGGAAGTCTGTCTGAAACCGCCGGTCCAGGCGTGCTATCAGCCGGATGCCGCGCGCGGTGCGGTACTGCAAAAGCGGCTGCGGGTGTTCCGCGAACTGTATGAACAACAAAAGCGGGCGCGGACGTTGCTGCCTGAGTAACCGTATAAGCGAGCAGAAGGATAAGTATCATGCAATCGAATGAGTACTGGTTTGGCTTACCGAAAAAGATGTTCTGGGGTTTCCTCGCCATCGCTATCTTTATGGCCGGCGACGGTTTCGAGATGGCGTTCCTGTCGCGACACATTACCGACATGGGCTTCACCCCCACGCAGTCGGCGGTGGTCTTTACCTTCTACGGTCTGGCGGCGGCGGTAGCAGCCTGGGCATCCGGCGTGGTCGCGGAGCTGATCACCCCGCAGCGGGCGATGCTGATTGGCTTTATTCTGTGGATCATTATGCACGCGCTGTTTATGTCGCTCGGACTCGGCCTGCGTAACTATCCGCTGATGGTGCTGTTCTACGGCATTCGTGGGCTGGCCTATCCGCTGTTCATCTACTCATTCATGATGATGCTGGTGCAGGTGCTGCCGCGCGACAAACTCGCGGCGGCCACCGGCTGGTTCTGGGCTATGTACTCGGTGGGTATCGGCGTTATCGGCAGCTATCTGCCGAGTCTGACAATCCCGATGCTGGGCGAAACCGGTACGCTGTGGCTGGCGATCCTGTGGGTGGCGGCGGGCGGTGTGCTGGCGTTCTTCAGCCTGCGCGACGTGCCGGTGGACCGCTCCCGCGTTAACCTGCCGATGCGCGAAAAAATGGCCGAGATGTCGCGGGCGGTGAGTATTCTGTTCACCAACCAGCATATCTTTTACGCCTGCCTGATCCGTATTATCAACACGCTGTCGCTGTTCGGTTTTGCCATAGTGATGCCGCTGCTGTTCGTCGATCGCCTTGGCTTTACCATCTCCGAGTGGCTGCAAATCTGGGCGGTCTTCTTCTTTGTCACCATCTTCACCAACATCTTCTGGGGGATCACCGGGGAGAAACTAGGCTGGATCCGTCAGGTGCGCTGGTTTGGCTGTCTGGGCATGGCGATCTCCAGCCTGACCTTCTACTACCTTCCGGTCTATGCCGGGCATAACTTCTGGGTGGCGCTGATCCCGGCGGTGATGCTGGGGATCTTTGTCGCCGCATTTGTACCGATGACCGCGGTCTTCCCGACGCTTGAGCCACACCACAAAGGCGCAGCGGTATCGATTTACAACCTGTCGGCGGGGCTGAGTAACTTTGTGGCACCGGCGATTGCCTCCGTGCTGCTGCCGTTCTTCGATATTGTCGGCGTGGTCTGGGCGTACACGGCGCTGTACCTGTTTGCCGGGGTGCTGACCTTTATCATCCGCGTGCCGCAGCCGGGGCACACGCGAGAACGGGACGCGATCAAGTCTGACGTTGCTGCGCAGTCGCGCAGCTAATCACCAGGGGGCCGATGGCCCCCTTTCTTTTATCTGAGACCGATCCGCTGAAGGGAGGTAACGATCCGGGCTTCCCGAGCTGGCGGGGTGTTGGTAAAGTGTGCAGCAGAATCTGCAACGCGGCGAGAAGGGAAGGCACGGTGTCCGGAAGAATTGATTACCAGATTGAAAAATACAGCTTTACCGAGCTGGGTGAACCTGCCCGCCTGACCCGCCAGTGGGAGAAGGTGATTGAGAAGTGCAGACAGTCGCAGGCCGGGGTAGAGGAGCGGCTTCGCCTTGCGCTGCTGCATGTGGATTACGTCACCAGCTTCGAACTTCCCTTCCGGCTACTGCTTATTCGCACCCCGCAGCTGATCGCCAGCGCGCGGGCCGAACTGCCTATCAAACAGAAGAATGCGGTGTTAAACGATAAGCGCTACGGCTGCGTTTACAGCGCGAAGACGCCGCTGGAGGCGATCCCGGAAGCGTTTTACTACCGCCTGTCAAACCGCATTCGGCGGGTGGATGAGGCGGGCAATACCGCCGCGCCCTACCAGCAGATTGCCAAAGAAACGCGGGTGCCGCGCGAAAGGCTCAGAATGGCGCTGGAAAGCGGCCTTCAGGTTACCGCGCTGGACGCCATGTTCTGGTTCGGCATTCAGCGGCTGGCGATTGAGGTTCAGCGGCTGAGAAAAACGGGTATACGGATCGCCACCTTTGAAACCGAAGCGTTCGATAATCATACCGGGACGACCCGTCTGATCCCGGCTTACCGGCTGGCGTCGGTGGGGCGATAGCGCGTACGACGGCTATCACCTTCGTTTCAATTATGGAGGCGGTGTCGTATATTTTCATCATCCTGAAACAGGATACGAATAAACTACCGGAAGAAAATTGATATTCTTGCCAGAACGCAATCCTGTCCTGTGTTCTGTTGCTATGCGCGGCGCTTTTATCTAAGGGTGGGCATCATGAGTCAAACGCTGACGGGCGGTTGTCTGTGCGGGAACATACGATTGACCGCAGTAAATCCACACTCTCCCCACACCTGTTCATGTGATATTTGTCAGAAACATACCGGTTGTCAGACGGCAGCGTGGCTGGAGTTCTCTTCTGCTGAAGTGGACTGGAACGGGCAGGGGGGAAAGCCTGCTCTTTACCGCTCGTCAGCCGGCTCGTCCAGGGCGTTTTGCCCGACGTGCGGCAGCTCACTGGGAGCCATCGACGACGGCCCGTTAACCGCGCTGCTGATCGGGGTGTTTGATCATAACAACGAGGCGCTATTTGCCCCCGAGTACCATGCATTTGAAGACATGAAACCGGCCTGGTGGCAAGGCTGCGCTGACCTGTCTTAGCAAACGCTGTGCAGGCTGAAAGTAAACCGGTATTCAGGTTCAGCTATCAGCCGTTCTGCTTATCCGCGGGGTGAGCGGCGTTCGGAGCTATCCAGCCCGTACAGCCTGCCCCTGCTCATCAAACACCAGGATATGTTCACAGCCGGTACTGATGGTGACCTCCTCCCCCGGTTTAAGCTTCAGCTGATAGGGTACTTTCATCTGTAAAGCTCCGTGCTGCGCTGACGTGAACAGCGCAACGGTTGAATCCCCGTGCATTTCGGTGACATCGCACGTCACCGTCAGGGGAAGATCGCCCGTCGGGGTTAATGAGAGATGTTCCGGACGAATGCCTAACGTCAGCGGCGTCCCCGCGGCCAGATCCGCCTGCGTCAGCGACGGAATAGCCAGGCTCTGCCCGTTGATATTGACCCTGCCTGCCTGCTCATAAACGGCGGGGATAAGATTAATTTTCGGTGCGCCGATAAATCCGGCGACAAAGATATTCGCCGGCTGGTTATAGACTTCTTCCGGCGTCCCCACCTGTTCTATCCGGCCCTGATTCAAAATCACAATTCTGTCCGCTAACGTCATGGCTTCAGTCTGATCGTGCGTGACGTAAATCGTGGTTTTCCCCAGATTGTTATGCAGTTTGCCAATTTCCTGGCGCATCTGGATCCGCAGCGCAGCATCAAGGTTGGACAGCGGTTCATCGAATAAGAACACGCTGGCACAGCTGACGATTGAGCGGCCAATCGCCACGCGCTGGCGCTGGCCGCCCGATAAGTGCTGCGGCAGACGTTCAAGATAGTTATCCAGCTGTAGGATGCTGGCCGCGTTAGCGATGCGGGAGGCAATTTCTGGCTTTGGCGTTTTAATATTTTTCAGGCCAAATGCCAGGTTCTCACGGACGGTCATATGGGGATAGAGCGCATAGGATTGAAACACCATCGATATACCGCGCGCGCCGGCGTTGACCTGGGTAACATCTTTATTATCTATTCTGATTTCACCGCTGCTGACCTCTTCCAGGCCCGCAATCATTCTGAGTAACGTCGATTTTCCACAGCCGGAAGGGCCCACCAAAACAATAAACTCCCGCGAGGCAATATCAAGATTGACGTTATCAATTGTTCTTAATTTTCCATAATACTTCACAATATTTGCGAGAGAAACACTGGCCATAAGAAGCTCCGACACAATGGGCCACCGACCGCGCAGAATCCTGCAAGCGGCTGAATGACAGAATTAACGAGTAAATTAACGAAGAAGTTGAGTCAGCTGCGCGGTTTTTTCCTTCAATAAATCGATATCACCACGCGTTTCAATATTCAGACGTACCAGCGGCTCCGTATTTGAGCTGCGCAAATTAAAACGCCAGTGGGCAAACGCCATGCTGAGTCCATCGATTGACGTTATTTGCAGCGCGCTATCCGCATACGCTTCTTTGATTTGCAATAATTTAGCGGCGGGATCGTCAACGACAAAGTTAATTTCGCCGGAAACCGGGAACAGCGTTTTTCCGGTTTCAATTAAACTATAGAGCGACGTGGCTTTACGCGACATCAGTTCAATCACCAGTAGCCAGGGGATCATTCCACTATCGCAGTAGCCAAAATCGCGGAAGTAGTGGTGGGCGCTCATCTCTCCGCCGTAGACCGCGTTATGGTGGCGCATGGCGTCTTTAATAAACGCATGGCCGGTTTTCGATTCAATCGGTGTTCCCCCCCAGCTATGGACGATTGACCGGGTATTCCAGATCAGTCGGGGATCGTGGATGATGTTTGCGCGCTGTCCGGCATCGAGGAAGGTTTCCGCCAGCAGCCCGACGATGTAGTAGCCTTCTATAAAATTGCCCAGATGGTCAAAGAAGAAACAGCGGTCAAAATCGCCGTCCCAGGCAATGCCCAAGTCCGCCTGATGCTCAAGCACCGCCTGGCGGGTGACCCCCTGATTTTCTGGCAGCATCGGGTTAGGGATGCCGTTCGGGAAGGTGCTGTCCGGCTGATGGTGGATCTTGATAAAGTTAACGGGCGCATGATATTTGGCTAACGCGGCTTCCAGCTCATCCAGCGTCGGACCCGCGGCACCGTTACCGGCGTTGACCACGATCTTCATCGGCATTAGCGCGTCCGGATGGATATAGCTCATCAGGTGTTCGATATAGTGCTGGCGAACCGAGCGCTGCTCAAGCTGGCCGCACAGGGCCGGTGGGGTAAAACAGCATTCCTCAGCCAGCGCCCGGATCTCATATAATCCGTTGTCGCCGCTAATCGGCTGGGCCTGCTGTTTAACTAACTTCATTCCGTTATAGTCAATCGGGTTATGGCTGGCGGTCACCTGGATCCCGCCATCAACGCCATAAAAGCGGGTGGCGAAATAGACCTCTTCTGTGCCTACCATACCGATATCAATCACATCGGCACCGCCCTCCATTAAACCCTGGGCTAACGCATTTTTTAACGCTTCACTGGTGGCGCGAGCATCCCCACCGACGACCACGGTTGCCGGCTTGAGCCACTGGCAATAAGCTCGCCCGATTCGCCAGGCGATCTCCTCATTTAACTCCGTCCCTAATTTTCCGCGGATGTCATAAGCTTTAAAACACGTTAACTTTTCCATTTTCCTTCCACTCGATTATGCTGAATCTCGGACAATAAGTTCAAAATCTAAATAGATATCATCGGTTAACTGTTCTGCAATCAACGCTCTGGCCGCCTCACGCCCCTTTGATACGATAGGCTGACGGATGGTGGTTAAGCCAATCGGCGGATCTTTAATATCGATATCATCAAAGCCGGTGATCGCGAGCTGCGAAGGAACGGCAATGTTCTGGCTCTGGCAATACTGATAAACGCCGAAGGCAAAGCGGTCGGACAGGCAGATAATGGCAGTGATATCCGGCTGCTGTGTCAGCAGCGCCTTCGCGGCGGTTTCCCCGCCCGCTTCACCGTGGTGCTGCTCTGAAATAAAGCTGCTGTTCAGATCAATCCCGGCATCACCCAGCGCGTTAATACAGGCCGTGACGCGTCCAAACGCGACCCCGTTATCGAAGTCAGCGGGAAAATCCGCCAGCGAGGACATCACGCCGCTGTGCCTGTTTACCGGGAAAGCCACAATGCCAAATTTCTTGTGTCCGGCAGCCAGCAGGTGCTGACAAACGGCGCGCATCGCCGCTTCATCATCGATAGACACACAGGCAAAATCGCCCAGCTTGATATCCGTGGTCACCACCGGTAACCCGCTGGCGAGCGCCGTCTGCACGATCTCATCATTGTTGTAGGTGGCGTTCAAAATATAGCCATCAACAATGGCGCTCATCATGCGCTTTTTTAGTTCGTTATTCGCCTTAAGCGGCATGAGGGCAATATTGATGCCGTTTTTTTCACACTCTTCGGCGATGCCGCGCATGAGCGCAATATCGTGCCGGTCGGAAAAGACATAGCTAAGATGGTCATTAAATATCACACCCAGCGTGCCGCATTTGCCGGTACGTAAAATTCTCCCTGCTCCGGCAGGGCCGTGATAATTAATTGATTCGGTATATGCAAGAACGCGTTCACGTAATTCAGGTGAAACTTTTTCCGGACGGTTGAAAACATTAGAAACGGTGGTGTGCGTGATATTTAGCGCTTCAGCTATTGTTTTTAGCGTTGCTCTTTTTTTATCAGTATTCACGTCAGAAGCTCCAGGGAAAATGAACCAGGCATTTCATACTATATCAAAAGCCACCGTTAAGATATGCGCGGTTACTGCGACCATTTACCCACATATTACACGCGTTTTAACGTTAAAATCTCGATCGCGGTCACGATTTTAACGTTAAAATGAAAATATTGAAACGTGAGGGATCTCACGGAAATCCGGGATTCACACTGCTATTTTAACGTTAAAATTCAGCCTGCCTCTTTCATGTTTTGAGCCAGGCAGCCAGGTTTGCTGCCCATTTAAGAATGCGGGTATCAACCTGTTTACTTATTTAAAATAGATGGCAGGGAATAAAGCTATGTTAAAAAAAATGAAAAGTACTTTGCTCTCTCTGGCAATTGCCGGCAGTTTTTTTGCGCTTGCCGGCTGTGACGATAATAAGTCGGCTAATAGTCAGGAAAAACAGGAGATCACGCTATGGATAGCGCCAAATAATGTTCAGGAGACCTTCTGGAACGAAGTGGTCAGCGAATGGAATGCGCAGAGTGATAAAAAGAAAGTGGTCTTCTCCACGATCCCCGCAGCCGGGAGTTCCGAAGAGGCAATAATGAATGCGATTGCCTCAGATCGTGCGCCTGATATTTCGGAGAATATTTTTACAGGCTTTGGATCGCAGCTGGCGGATCTGGGGCAGGTGGTCGATCTCTCTACGCTGGACGGCTACCAGGCGTTAATTGAAGCGCGTCAGATGGGCGATATCATGAAGAACTGGGAATATAACGGTAAAAATTACATTTTGCCCATTTATATGAATCCGGTGTTGTTCTGGTGGCGCAGCGATCTTCTCCAGGAGCAGGGCTTCAGCGGGGTGCCAAAAACCTACGATGAGATCTATAAACTTTCTGAAAAATATACGATTGCCGATAAACGCTATGCCCTCCAGGCCACCTCCGGTCGCAACTGGTGGGATCGCTGGTTCGATTTTATCGCGCTCTATTATGCCGAAAGCAACGGCAAG
>Ga0256410_1001739_pt1 | contig 15933 bp, 12 predicted proteins | sample PhyWR1_FD_185983 | JGI IMG/M metagenome (GOLD analysis project Ga0256410, IMG submission 185983) | Leaf surface microbial communities from wheat plants in UC Gill Tract Community Farm, Albany, California, United States - DLSL W.R1 | ecosystem: Host-associated > Plants > Phyllosphere >... | reverse complement strand
ACCAGCCATTGCGCCAGTGCTGACACCATTGCCACGACAAAGAAGCCAAGCCACAGGCCATTGAGCATCAGTTGAATCCCCCGAAAGATGGGGCGAATGATAGCGGGGCTGACAGAAACGACAAACCCCGGAATGTTCCGGGGTTTGTTTCAGCACCTGAGTGCAATCAGCCGCGAGTGGCCTGGGCGGTTGGCACCGCAGTCCGGGTGCGCCAGTGCGGCAGCGAGTTCCAGTAGCGCTCGCCCTTGGCATCGTCGTACATGCCTTCCCAGCGAGAGATCACCAGCACGGCCAGGGCGTTGCCGATCACGTTGAGCGCAGTGCGCGCCATGTCCATGATGCGATCGACGCCAGCGATGAAGGCCAGGCCTTCCAGCGGAATGCCCACGCTGCCCAGGGTGGCCAGCAACACCACGAAGGACACGCCCGGCACGCCGGCAATCCCTTTGGAGGTGACCATCAGGGTCAGCACCAGCATCAGTTGCTGGCCGATCGACAGGTCGATGCCGTACAGCTGGGCGATAAAGAGGGCGGCAATGCTCTGGTACAGGGTCGAGCCGTCGAGGTTGAACGAGTAACCGGTCGGCACCACAAAGCTGCAGATCGCCTTCGGCGCGCCGTAAGCTTCCATCTTCTCGATCACGCGCGGCAGCACGGTCTCGGAACTGGCGGTGGAGTAGGCCAGTACCAGTTCATCCTTGAAGATGCGCATCAGCTTGAGCACCGAGAAGCCGAACAGGCGGGCGATCAGGCCCAACACCACAAAGGCGAAGAACAGGATGGCGACGTAAACCAGGATCACCAGCTTGGCCAGCGGCAGCAGGGAGGCGAAGCCGAAGTTGGCGACGGTCACTGCGATCAGCGCGAAGACCCCGATGGGGGCGTACTTCATGATCATGTGCGTGACTTTGAACATGCTCTCGGACACGCCCTGGAACATGGTCACCAGCGGCTCGCGCAACTCCGGCTTGAGACTCGACAAGCCGAGGCCGAAGAGTACCGAGAAGAAAATGATCGGCAGCATCTCGCCGCGGGCGACGGCGGCAAAGATGTTCGAGGGGATCAGGTTGAGGATGGTCTGGATGAACGCGTGTTCATGCTGCACCTCAGCGGCAGTCGCCTGGTACTTGGAAATATCGACGGTGCCCAGGGTGCTCATGTCGATGCCCGCACCCGGATGGAACAGGTTGGCCAGCAACAGGCCGACCACGATGGCGATAGTGGTGACAATTTCGAAGTAAAGGATGGTTTTGACACCAATTCGACCCAGTTTTTTCGCGTCACCAACACCAGCGATGCCGACGATCAGCGAGGAAATTACAATCGGGATGACGATCATCTTGATCAGGCGAATAAAGATATCGCCTGCCGGCTGCAAGACGTTGCTGATCCACCAGGCCTTTTCAGCACTGAAATGGTTGAGCACCGCACCGATTGCAATCCCCAGCACCAGACCGATGAGGATCTGCCAGGCGAGGCTTAGTTTTGCCTTCTTCATGTCATTACCCTTACTTCACGTGAACTTAAGGCAAATGCGCCAGCCGCAACGCTCGAGAGCGAAAAAGTGTGTGCACCAGCCTCCGTCGAAAGTTACCGCCGCATGGCCGAAATGGCTTAATGGCATGCGAAAAAAGCCGCAACTATTCCCATGCAAGGGCGCAACGTCTAATGCCGTAAACGCCTACCCTATGCAGAATCGGCATGGCTTTTTGGGGGGATAACTGTCTGAGTGGTCAGCTCGATTACGCCAATCTGAACGGCAAATAGGCCGTGAACCTGCCATTACAGGCTTGCTCAGAGAGTCAGACGCGTGCTGGGTGGCTGGCACGGCCTCTCGAAAATTAACGGAGCTCGCGTCAGAAATACCCGATGGCGCAGACAAAACTTTCTCGATAGATGGTCGCGAAGACACAACCGGCAATGGTTGATGACGAGCGAAAACGAAATGTTCGGCTAAGGCCGACATGGGACGCCGCCATCAGAGCAGTGAGCCCGTCGCAAGTTCAACAAGCTTGAGGACCTGTGAACTTGCGCCGCAGCTTTTCGCCTGACCCGGCCCTTGCGCAGGCACTCCCTGTACCCGTAGGTCACGCCGATCTCGATTGATCAGAGCAACCCGGCCCCCTGGCCATGCACCGCCCTTGGCGAGCGATGCAGACAGAAAGAAGCGACGGGCTTCCTTCTATGGACGCCGGCCCCGCAGACGCTGGACGCGTCATACGGAACCTAGTACCAATTCGGATCTTTCTTGAGCTGTTCCATCAACAGCTTTTGCATGCCTTCGTCCGGCTTACCGATAAATCGGTAATCGGCGTGCCGCGTCGGCGATTTGTCCTTCGGCAAACCGGCCGGGACTTGCACCAACAGGGCGTAGGCATCTTCCTTGTCGAAGCTGACGGCGACGATCAGACGCTTGTTCAGGCAAGTGTCTGCGGTCTCGCAGAGCGGCCCGACCAAGTACTTGTCGCCATCTTCCTCAACAGCAGTCATCTGCTGTTCGGCCGAGCCGGACAGGTTCATCACCCATTCCGGCAGGCGCTCTTCTTTCTTCACCACGTCTCGCCAGGTTTCACGGTACTGCGGGTCCGCACTGAGCAATTCGTTGGCTCGGGTCTGACCATCATGGGCGGCCATCGCCAAACCGCTGCCGCCCAATAAAAGGGCGACAGTAATGGCTTTAAAAGAAAGAGTGGTCATCTTCAGCCTCGGCCTTTACGACCAAAGAAGAACGAAGCGATGAACATCACCAGGAAGACAACGAACAGGATCTTGGCGATACCCGTGGCGGTGCCGGCGATGCCACCGAAGCCCAGGACTGCAGCCACAATGGCGATGATCAGAAACGTGATTGCCCAACTCAACATGGTGATTCTCCTTACGCTTTCATAGGGGGTAACAGCTGTAGTGCAGTGCGGTCGCTCAATACAGCGCCCGATTTATTGCCTAGAACACCCAACGCTCTTGTACCGGCAGCTCGTCCAGGGTGTTGTCCTGGTCGACCACGCGCAATTGCGGGGCAGTCACATCGGCAGCCGCGCTGGCGATGGAACGAAAATGGTTTTGCGTCATGGCTGGACGGTCGAATTGAGGCATTTGCTGCTGACTCTGCTGCCAGTGCTGCAGCTGCTGGCCGCCAATCAACGTGACCATGAGGGCCAGACTGGCGAACAAACCCTGTTGCAGGCGCAGTGGCGATACACGCAGTTGGCTGAGGCTTTGGCGAGTCATGCTGCATTTCTCCCGCATTCTGATTATTCGTTCATGACGTTCTTGGGAGATATATTGCAGAGCGCATGCCAGCTTTTTTTCAAAATAAATACAAATAAAATCAACAACTTATAATTACATCCAATACAAACGCCCCAGCATCCTGCACGATGCCCGCCTGTAGGCCGTGCGAAATGCACGATGGCCAGTGGTCGGGTCAAGGGATAGAACCTGTCGCAACGCTTGCCGAATTGGCACCAAGGGCTAAAAAGGGCGTGCTGTAGGAAGGTGCGCAGATAGCTGCGCGAAGTCGCCTTTTATGAATCAGAATAAACCATGCAACTTGCCCGATTATTCCGGGACTAATCACCATCATTATTTAAAGTTAAGGAGCGCGGGACAGATGGAATCAGCCAAGGAACTTCAAGGCCGCATTCTTTTAGTGGATGACGAATCCGCGATCCTCCGCACCTTCCGTTACTGCCTGGAAGACGAAGGCTACACCGTAGCTACCGCCAACAGCGCCGCCCAGGCCGATGCCCTGATGCAGCGCCAAGTGTTCGACCTGTGTTTCCTCGACCTGCGCCTGGGTGAAGACAATGGCCTGGATGTGCTCGCCCAGATGCGTATTCAGGCGCCGTGGATGCGCGTGGTGATCGTCACTGCGCATTCGGCCGTCGACACCGCCGTGGATGCAATCCAAGCCGGCGCGGCCGATTACCTGGTCAAGCCGTGCAGCCCGGACCAATTGCGTCTGGCCACCGCCAAGCAGCTGGAAGTGCGCCAGCTATCCGCGCGCCTGGAAGCGCTGGAAGGCGAAGTACGCAAACCCAAGGACGGCCTCGACTCCCACAGCCCGGCGATGATGGTGGTGCTCGAAACCGCACGCCAGGTGGCCGGTACCGACGCCAACATCCTCATACTGGGCGAGTCTGGCACCGGTAAAGGTGAGCTGGCGCGGGCCATTCATGGCTGGAGCAAGCGCACCAAAAAGTCCTGCGTCACCATCAACTGCCCGTCGCTCACGGCGGAATTGATGGAGAGCGAGTTGTTCGGCCACAGCCGCGGTGCCTTCACCGGGGCCAGCGAGAGCACACTGGGTCGGGTCAACCAGGCAGACGGCGGCACGCTGTTTCTCGACGAAATCGGCGATTTTCCCCTCACTCTGCAGCCCAAGTTGCTGCGTTTCATCCAGGACAAGGAATACGAACGTGTGGGCGATCCGGTTACCCGCCGTGCCGATGTGCGTATCCTCGCGGCCACCAACCTGAACCTGGAAGACATGGTGCGCGACGGCCGCTTCCGTGAAGACCTGCTTTACCGTCTCAACGTGATCACCTTGCACCTGCCGCCGCTGCGCGAGCGCAGTGAAGATATCCTGACCCTGGCGGACCGCTTCCTGGCGCGATTCGTCAAGGACTACGCCCGACCGGCGCGAGGTTTCAGCGACCAGGCCCGCGAAGCGCTGCTCAACTACCGCTGGCCTGGCAATATCCGCGAACTGCGCAACGTCGTGGAGCGCGCGAGCATCATTTGCCCCCAGGAAAAAGTCGAGATCAGCCACTTGGGCATGGCGGAGCAACCGACCAACAATGCGCCGCGCATCGGTGCCGCGCTGAGCCTGGATGAGCTGGAAAAAGCCCACATCGGCGCCGTGCTGGCCACCAGCGACACGCTGGATCAGGCGGCCCGTACCCTCGGTATCGACGCCTCGACCCTGTACCGCAAACGCAAACAGTACAACCTGTGAGCTGTACCTTATGAAGCTTGCGATGAAACTGCGCACTCGGTTATTCCTGAGCATTTCCGCACTGATCACCGTGGCCCTGTTGGGCTTGGTGCTGGGGCTGGTCAGCGTGATGCAAATGGCAAAAAGCCAGGAATCCCTGATCCGCAACAACTTCATCACCCTGGACCTGGGGCTCAAGCTGCGCCAGAGTCTGGGGGACCATTTGATCCTGATGCTGGAGGAGCAACCGGATTCCAAGGCCCTGGAAACGGCCAAGCAACAGTATTTTGCGTTGCTGGACGAAGGCATCGCCCATGAAAAGCGCGATGGACGAATCAACGGTTTCAGCCAGGCGCGCGTCGACTACCTGGACTTTCTCAAAGCCTTCGACGAAGCCCAGCGTTCGCCACTGGCGAACAAAAAAAATCAGAAACTGACCGACAGCTTCAATGCCCTGCGCAACGGCCTGATCACCGAACACAAACAAGCCCTGGAAAACATCAACACCAGCGAACACAAATCGCGCAGCCGTGCCTTGTTGATCGCCGCAGCCCTGGGGGTGGTTGGGCTTGCCGTGCTGATTATCGGCTTCATCACCGCCCATGGCATCGCAAGGCGCTTTGGCGGACCGATCGAAGCCCTGGCCAAGGCGGCTGACAGGATCGGCCAAGGTGATTTCGAGGTGACGCTGCCGATCTCCTCAGCGGCGGAAATGAACCAGCTGACGCGGCGCTTCGGCATCATGGCCGAGGCGCTGCGCCAGCATCAGGCAACCAATGTCGACGAACTCCTGGCCGGCCAGCAGCGCCTGCAAGCGGTGCTCGACAGCATCGACGACGGCCTGCTGATGATCGATCGCCAGGGCCGCCTGGAGCACCTCAATCCCGTGGCGCAGCGTCAGTTGGGCTGGGATGAGGAGCGCCTCGGGCAAGGTTTGGGTGAAGCGCTGATGCGTCCGGAACTGGACGAACAACTGCAACTGGTGCTGCGCGGTGGCAACCTGGAGCGGGCGCCGGAAGATCTGGAAGTGGAAGTCGAAGGCGAATTGCGCCTGCTGACCTACAGCCTGACACCCGTAAGCCACACCCAGGGGCATATCCTCGGCGCGGTGATGGTGCTGCATGACGTCACCGAGCAGCGTGCCTTCGAGCGGGTGCGCAGCGAGTTCGTCTTGCGCGCCTCCCATGAGCTGCGCACGCCAGTGACCGGCATGCACATGGCGTTTGGTCTTTTTCGCGAGCGCGCGAAGTTTCCGTCGGAGTCGCGGGAAGCGGACCTGCTGGATACGGTCAACGAAGAAATGCAGCGCCTGATGCAGTTGATCAACGACCTGCTCAACTTCTCGCGCTACCAGAACGGCCTGCAGAAACTCACGCTGGGGCCGTGCGACGTGACGGATTTGCTTGAGCATGCGCGCGCCCGCTTTGCCGAGACGGCAAATGCGCAACATATTGAATTACTGGTGGAGGCCCAGGCTGACGTGCCACGGCTATACGCCGATCAGGCGCAACTGGAACGAGTGCTCGACAACCTGTTGGCCAACGCACTGCGTCATACCGCCGAAGGCGGGCAAATCCACCTGCAGGCGCGACGCCATGGCGAGCGGGTGATTGTCAGCGTCGAGGACAATGGCGAAGGCATCGCCTACGGCCAGCAAGGGCGCATCTTCGAACCCTTTGTGCAGGTGGGGCGCAAAAAAGGCGGTGCCGGCCTGGGGCTGGCGCTGTGCAAGGAAATCGTGCAATTGCACGGCGGACGCATGGGCGTGTATTCACGGCCGGGGCAGGGCACGCAGTTTTATATGGCGTTGCCCCTGTAGTTCGCAGGCTCTGTCGGGAGCGAACCCTGTGGCGAGCAGGCTTGCCCAAATGCCTTCCAGTTAAGCGCAGATTCCCTGTGGCGAGCAGGCTTGTCCTGCGTTGGGCTGCGCAGCAGCTCCAACACCAGGCGCTGAGCCGTATCAGGTACACCGCGTTTTGCTGGATTGGGGGCGCTTCGCACCCCAACGCGGGGCAAGCCCGCTCGCCACAAAGCCCGCTAGCCACAAGGCCCGCTCACCATAAAGGTTGCTCGCCACAGGCCTGCCCGGGGTTTAGCGTTGGTTCAGGGCACTCAGGATCGCCGCGCTTTCGGCGTCCGGCGTACCGTCGAACAGCGAGGCACGGAAGTGCATCTGGAATGCCGAAATCACATGCCGCGTGGCCACGTCCAGCTCGCCGGTCTGTGGCGTCGGGTAGCCCAACTTCGCCAACTCTTCCTGGAACCAGGTGGTGCTCGGCAGCTGCGTGGCGTACTGCTGCTGGAAGCGGGCAACCGCCTTGGCATCGGGCCACAGGCCCAGGCCTTCGTTGGCCAGACGCTTCCAGGGGAACAAGGGACCAGGGTCGAGTTTGCGCAGCGGCGCGATGTCGCTGTGACCGATGATGTTCTTGGGATCGATGCCGTTGCGCTTGCTGATGTCCTTGAGCAGCACCACCAGGGATTTCACCTGAGCCTCCGAATAGGGGTACCACAGGCGACCGGTCGGAGTGTCCTTGTACCCGGGGTTGACGATTTCGATGCCGATGGAGCTGGAGTTGAGCCAGGTGCGGCCCGCCCATTCGCTTTCACCGGCATGCCAGGCGCGCTGGCTCTCATCCACCAGCTTGTAGATGGTGGCGCTGGCGTCGTCGCCGATCAGGTAATGGCTGCTGACCTGGCCGTGGGTGAGCAGGGCCAGCGAGCGTTCAAGGTTGGTCGAGGTGTAATGGACGATCACGAACTGCACGCGATTGTCGTGGTTGACCGAAGGATGGTTGGTGTCGAAGCGCGGACCGCTGGAGCAGCCGGCGAGCAGAACAAGCAGGAAGGCGAAGTACAGGGTTTTCATGGCGGGAGACGTCACGCTGAAGACGGTAATGCAACAGTGTAACGTAACGTGTGTGATGCAGCGCTCAAATTACAAAATGGAACATCTTTATGCCGCCTGCACCTGATTACGCCCCGCAGCCTTGGCTCGGTACAACGCTTCGTCGGCGCGTTTGAGCGCCAGATCGCTGCGCTCGCCCGGCTGGAACTGCGCCACGCCCATGGACAGGGTGATCGTCACTGGCTCGCCCTTGAAGTGGAAGGGGCAGGCCTCGATGGCCGATCGCAACACTTCGCCCACCGCCAGCGCCTGGGTGAGTGAGGTGTCGGGCATCAGCAACACAAATTCTTCGCCGCCAAAGCGCGCAATAAAGTCGCGGCCATGCAGGTGCTTGCGCAGCACGTTGGCGATGATCTTCAACACTTTGTCGCCGGCCAGATGGCCGTAGCCGTCGTTGACGCGCTTGAAGTGGTCTAGGTCCAGCATCGCCAGGGACAGGCTGTTGCCCTGCTGATGCCAGGCGTTGACCTCGTGGTCCAGGCGCTCGCTCCACGCCGCGCGGTTGGGCAGGCGGGTCAGCGGGTCAATCAGGGCCTTCTGGCGCTGCACTTCCATGTGTTCGCGATAGCCCAGGGCTTCCTGCTCCATGTTGGCGACGCGTTCGGCCAGCCCCTGTAGCCGCGCCGCCATTTCTTCCTCGCGCTGGTCCCGCTGCTGGCGGTGTTCGTCCATGGTGCCGAGCAAGCCTTCGATATGGCTTTCCAATATCTGCTTGAGGCTGTCCAGATCGGCCGCGTCCTGCACGCTGCTTTGCAGGCCGTCGACCTGTTCACGTATCTGCGTGTCCAACTGGCGGGCAGCGGAGCGGCTGTCAAGATGATCATCGCTGGCCACCTGCAGGTGGCCCTGGAACGCTTCAAGACGTTCGTTGAGGTGCTTGAGATAAGCTTCGAACTCATGCTGGCCGCTGTCGGTGACCGCCAGCATCAGCACCGCCAAGTCATCGAGGATCGGCAGCAGCTCGTACCAGTTCAAGCCATTGGCCAGGCGCTCGCGCATGGCTTCGGCCTGGGGCCGGTGGCGCTCGGGCAGGCTCAGGTCTTCCAGCAGGCCGAGCAAGGTGCTTTCGATGTGCCGAGCCACGGAGCTATAGGTAGGCTCCGGCGAGTCGGGCAGGGCATAACCGCTTTCTCCGAGCTGCTCGTCGGCTTCCTCGTTTTCAAGAACGGGTGGCAGCGACAGGCTGCCGATGCTGGTCTCATCGGGTGTCTCAACCGGCACTTCGGGGGTTTCGATAAAGGCCGCAAGTGCGCTTTCTTCGCGCGGCTGTTCGGTTTGAGGTTCGGGTTCAGGATCAACGGTGGGTTCAGCGACGGCGCTTTCTGCAACCGCCGCTTCGACCTTCGGTTGTACGTTGACATCAACCGGAGGCGCCGCCGCCAGCTTTTGCGGCGTCGGCGAGACCTGGGGTGGCGTTTCGGATGACGCAGCAGCCTGCTCTTCAGTGACAGGCTCGGGGGTGGCCGGTGTTGGCGCTTGCTTTGCCGCAGGCTCATCGGCCGCCGTCTCGGGAGCGACCTCCCTGGCGCTCCCGAACAAGCGTTGCAACAAACCTGGACCAGGCCGTGGGGTTTCGCCGTCAGCTTCCAGGTTATTCAACGCCTGCCCTTGCAGGCTGCTCAATTCGCTGAGCAGCAACGGAATCTCACGCGCCTGCCCCACACGACTGTCCAGTTGCTTGGCGAAAGCTTTGAGCGGACGCGCTACCTCGCGCGGCAGTGGCAATTGCTGCAACTGCGCGACCAGAGCGGTGAGCGCGGTGCTGATCTGGTCAACCCGGGTTTCGCGGCGCTGTTCTGAATCGAGTACGGCTTTTTCCAGGCGCGGCAGCAGGGCGGCGAGGGCAGCGTCCATGTCGTCGGTGCGCACCACATCGCGCATTTCCTTCATGCATTGGTCGACGGCGCGGTCGGTACCTTCAGCGGCCAGCGTGCTGCGCACCAGGCCGCGACGCAGCAGGTCGAGGCGGGCAGCCCAACGACGTTCGAGCTTGTCTTGCTGCTCGATACTTAACAGGTATTTTTCTTTCCACCGCTCGGCATCGTCGCTCATGCAAGGGGTCCGCGAGGGCTGGTGCTCAACGCGGGCAATGCATCAACCGTGAGCGAACCCGGCAGACGAATCTCTACCGCGACGGGCAGGTGATCGGAAATGGGCTGCGCCAGCACCTGCACACTTTCCAGCGTGAGGGTCGGGCTGAGCAGGATATGGTCCAGGCAGCGCTGCGGGCGCCAGCTGGGGAACGTCGCCTCGACCTGCGGCGCCAGCAGCCCGAGGTCGCGCAACGGTGAATTGAGCAGCAGGTCGTTGGCGTGGGTATTCATGTCCCCCATCAACACCTGGTGCTTATAGTTGCCGATCAGCTCGCGCACGTAGGCCAGTTGCAGATTGCGCGTTCGCCCGCCGAGGGCGAGGTGCATCATCACCACTACCAGGGCTTCCGGGCCTTCGCCAAACCGCACAAGGATTGCGCCACGCCCCTTAGGACCTGGCAACGGGTGATCCTCGATGGCCGTTGGCTTCAGGCGGCTGAGCACGCCATTGCTGTGCTGCGCCAGACGCCCGAGGTTGCGATTGAGCTGCTGGTACCAGTAGGGGAAGCCACCGAGCTGGGCCAGGTGTTCCACCTGATTGATATAGCCCGAGCGCATGCTGCCGCCGTCGGCCTCCTGCAACGCGACCAGATCAAAGTCGTTGAGCAGGGTGCCGATTTTCTGCAGGTTGCCGGTACGTCCCTTGTGGGGCAGCAAGTGCTGCCAGCCACGAGTGAGGTAGTGCCGATACTTCTCGGTACTGTTGCCCACCTGGATATTGAAGCTGAGCAGGCGCAGCCGGCTGTCCGCTGGCAGGCCCGTTGATTCCAGGTGATGTTCATTGACCCGCGGTTCGTGCAGGCCAATGCCACGTTCGGTTCCCCAGCGGCGCATGACGAGCCCCTTACTTGGCTGCACGCTCTTTGGCGATCAACTGGTCAGCGACATTGAGGGTCGCTTCAGGACCACCAGCAGTGCCCAGGTCGAAACGGTATTTGCCGTTGACGATCATGGTAGGCACGCCTTGCACGCCGTACTTCTGCGCGAGCTCCTTGGCCTGCTTGATCTGGCCCTGGATGGCGAAGGAGTTGAAGGTGGCGAGGAATTTGTCCTTGTCGACACCCTGGGTGGCAACGAAGTCAGCCATTTCGTCCGGCTTGGTCAGGCGCTTGCCTTCTTTCTGGATCGCGTTGAATACGGCGTTGTGCACCTTGTGCTCGACACCCATGGCTTCCAGAGTCAGGAACAGCTGACCGTGGGCATCCCAAGGGCCGCCGAACATGGCGGGGATGCGTTTGAAGTTCACGTCTTTGGGCAGTTTCTCAACCCACGGGTTGATGGTCGGTTCAAACTGGTAGCAATGCGGGCAGCCATACCAGAACAGCTCCACCACCTCAATCTTGCCTGGCACCGAAACCGGCACCGGGTTGGCCAGCTCTACGTAGGTTTTACCGGCTTCAAGCGGCACATCGGCAGCCTGAGCGGTCATGCCGAAAAGACTGGCCGTGACGAGAGCGGCGCTGAGGATCAGATTACGCATGCTTTACTCCTGGACAAATAAAGTCGCCTCACGCGACCCTTTGTTGTGACAGGTCTACGCGGACATGAGTTCGTTAGTGTAACGGCAGCGGCCACAAAAAAGGGCGGCCTGGGCCACCCTTTTTATGCTTGCATCGCGCGATTAATCGAGTGTTAACGTCGTAGCCCGTCAGTGCAGACCCTGGATGTAGCTGGAGAGGGCCGCAATGTCCTCATCGCTGAGCTTGCGGGCGATGGTGCGCATGGTCATCGCATCGCCATCGTTGGCCCGGCCTGCGTCTTCCTTGCGAAAATCAGCCAGCTGTTTGGCGATGTACTGCGCGTACTGACCGCTCAGGTGCGGGAAACCGGCAGCGGCATTGCCTGTGCCATCGGGCGCGTGGCAACCGGTGCAGGCCGGCAGGCCCTTGCTCAGGTCACCGCCACGGAACAGCTTTTCGCCACGGGCGACCAGCTTGGGGTCAGCGGCGCCCACGCTGCCTTTCTGGCCGGCAAAGTACGCCGCGAGGTCGGCGATGTCCTGGTCACTGGAGTTGGCCAGCAGGCCGGTCATTTCCAGCACCGTGCGCTTGCCGTCCTTGATATCGTGCATCTGCTTGGCCAGGTAGCGCTCACCCTGACCTGCCAGCTTGGGAAAGTTTGGCACCGGGCTGTTGCCATCGACCCCGTGGCAAGCACCGCATACAGCGGATTTTGCCTTGCCTGCGGCAGCGTCACCCGCCGCATGGGCAACACCGGTGATGCCCAGGGTCAACAGCAGACTCACGATCAGTTTGTTCATCAGCCAATCCAATTATTCATCCAACGGCGACCACAGGTTTTAAACGTTATCCACCGGTTTACTCATCATCAACGGATCGATGACCTGGTGATCTCCAGCCTTGCGGCTCCTGCACAAAACCACGCGCGGCATTGCCTTTGAACACAAACTCGGTTGTACAGCGCCCGGGGTTCCTGTGTAGCCTGAGCGCCATGAAAGCACACACAAAATCTGCGGCATCATATACTCGCGCTACTTAAACGGAAACGACACCGCTTGCCGCGCCCTTTTTCGGCACCGCTCACATCGGAAATCTCATGCAACTCAAGAATCCCATCCTCGGCCTGTGCCAACAGTCCACCTTCATGCTCAGCGCCGCCAAAGTGGACCAATGCCCGGATGACGAAGGCTTTGAAGTCGCCTTTGCCGGCCGCTCCAACGCTGGCAAGTCCAGCGCACTGAACACGCTGACCCACGCCAGCCTGGCGCGCACCTCGAAGACCCCAGGCCGCACGCAGCTGCTCAACTTCTTCAAACTGGACGACGAGCGTCGTCTGGTCGACTTGCCGGGTTACGGTTACGCCAAAGTGCCTATCCCGCTGAAGCTGCACTGGCAGCGTCACCTGGAGGCGTACCTGGGTGGCCGTGAAAGTTTGAAAGGGTTGATTCTGATGATGGACATCCGTCATCCAATGACCGACTTCGACCTGCTGATGCTCGACTGGGCTGTCGCCAGCGGCATGCCGATGCATATCTTGCTGACCAAGGCCGACAAGCTCACCTACGGCGCGGCGAAGAACACCTTGCTCAAGGTGCAGGCCGAAATCCGCAAAGGGTGGGGTGACACCATCACCATCCAGCTGTTCTCGGCGCCAAAGCGAATGGGCCTGGAAGATGCGTACACCGTGCTGGCCGGCTGGATGGAATTGGCGGACAAGGGCGCAGAAATCGCCGAATAGCTTTTCTGCGGGCAAAAAAAACCCCGGACTTCGTATGGGGAGGGGAAGTTCGGGGTTCAAGTTCCGGACCGCTAGGGCGGGGCCCGGATATCTGCCAACACTTAACACAACATAGGAGCTTTGAAGGGCTTCACCACCCATTCAGAGACTCTGAGTGACAATTCACAGGTTAAGTTCCGGCTCGCTCGAAAAACTCTGAAATAACTGAAGTCCATTTCCCACGCCAGACGCTGTGCCACCGTTCATCGCCGGTGGCAAACGCCCGCCGTCAGTGCGCTTCGTCCCAGTTGTTGCCCACGCCTACTTCCACCAGCAGTGGCACGTCCAGTTGCGCGGCGGCGCTCATGTGCTCACGAATCCTCTCGCTGACCTCGGCGACCAGATCCTCACGTACCTCCAGCACCAATTCATCGTGTACCTGCAGGATCACCTTGGCATCCAGGCCCGAGTCGGTCAGCCAGTTATCCACGCGCACCATGGCCTTCTTGATGATATCGGCGGCGGTGCCCTGCATCGGCGCGTTGATGGCCGTGCGCTCGGCGGCCGCACGTTCCTGGGGTTTGTTGGAATTGATATCCGGCACGTACAGGCGGCGGCCAAAGAAGGTTTCCACGTAACCCTGGTCGGCCGCCTGGGCGCGGGTGCGCTCCATGTACTCGCGCACCCCGGGATAGCGGGCGAAATACACATCGATATAAGCCTTGGCGGTCTTGGTATCGACGCCAATGTCCTTGCCCAGCTTCTGCGCGCCCATGCCATAGATCAGGCCGAAGTTGATCGCCTTGGCACTGCGGCGCTGGTCGGAAGTGACATCGTCCAACTCCACCTTGAACACCTCGGCCGCAGTGGCGGTGTGCACATCCAGATTGTGGCGGAAGGCATTCATCAAGCCTTCGTCCCTGGACAGGTGCGCCATGATGCGCAGCTCGATCTGCGAATAGTCCGCTGCCAGCAGCTTGTAACCCTTGGGCGCAACAAACGCCTGGCGGATGCGTCGCCCTTCAGCGGTGCGCACCGGGATGTTCTGCAGGTTCGGGTCGCTGGAGGACAGACGCCCGGTCGCCGTCACCGCCTGGTGATAAGACGTGTGGATACGCCCGGTGCGCTGGTTGATCTGTTCCGGCAGGCGGTCGGTGTAGGTGCTTTTGAGCTTGCTCATGCTGCGGTACTGCATCAGCACCTTGGGCAGCGGATAGTCATCTTCGGCCAGTTTGGCCAGCACTTCTTCCGCCGTCGAGGCCTGCCCTTTACCAGTCTTTTTCAACACCGGCATGCCGAGCTTGTCGTAGAGAATAGAGCCGAGCTGCTTGGGAGAGCCCAGGTTGAACGCCTCACCGGCGATCTCGAATGCCTGGCGCTCCAGCTCGACCATCTTGTTGCCCAGCTCGATGCTCTGGATACCCAGCAGCGCCTTGTCCACCAGCGCACCCTGGCGCTCGATGCGCGCCAACACCGGCACCAACGGGATTTCGATATCCGTCAGCACACTGGCCAGGCTCGGGATCGCGGCCAATTGCGCGTGCAGCGCCTGGTGCAGCCGCAAGGTCACGTCGGCATCTTCGGCTGCATACGGGCCAGCCTGTTCCAGCGCGATCTGATCAAAAGTCAGCTGCTTGGCGCCCTTGCCAGCGATGTCCTGGAAACTGACAGTGTCGTGGTCCAGGTACTTCTTGGCCAGGCTGTCCATGTCGTGCCGAGTGGCGGTGGCGTTGAGCACATAGGATTCAAGCATGGTGTCGAAGGCGATACCGCGCACGGTGATGCCTTGCTCAGGGTCGCCGCCGATGGCGCAGTTGGCCAGGATGTTCATGTCGAACTTGCCGTGCTGGCCGACCTTGAGCTTGGCGGGGTCTTCCAGCAGAGGTTTCAAGGCCAGCAGCACGGTGTCACGGTCCAGTTGATCCGGCACGCCGATGTAGGAGTGAGTCAACGGGATGTAGGCTGCTTCATGGGGCTGCACGGCAAAGGAAACCCCGACCAATTGCGCTTTTTGCGCGTCGATGCCGGTGGTTTCGGTGTCGAACGCGAACAACGGCGCGTCCTGAAGCTTTTTCAGCCATCGTTCGAAGGTCGGCTGATCGAGGATGGTGGTGTAGGTCGTTTCCACGGGGGCTGTCAGTGCAGTTTCGACGACCTCGGCCACCACCGGCGCGGCGCTCAGTTCGACGCGCTTGGCATCGCGCTGAATCTCGTCGTACCAGCTCTTGAATTCGAGCAGGGTATACAGCTCAAGCAGTTTTTCGCGGTCCGGCTCGATCAGGTGCAGGTCGTCCAGGCCGATATCCAGCGGCACGTCGATTTTGATGGTGGCCAACCGGTAAGACAGGAACGCCATCTCGCGGTGTTCTTCCAGCTTGGCGCGCAGGGTCTTGGCGCCGCGAATCGGCAGGCTCGGCACAATGTCCAACTGCTCATAGAGTTCTTTGAGGCCACCATTGACGCCCACCAGCAAGCCGGACGCGGTCTTCGGACCAATGCCCGGTACGCCCGGAATGTTGTCGGACGAATCGCCCATCAACGCCAGATAGTCGATGATCTGCTCCGGAGCGACACCAAATTTCTCCTTCACGCCCTCTACGTCCATCGCGCTACCGGTCATGGTGTTGACCAGGGTAATGTGCCCGTCCACCAGCTGCGCCATGTCCTTGTCACCGGTGGAAATCACCACTGGCCGGCTGGCGGCTGCGCTGCTGCGGGCCAGGGTGCCGATCACGTCATCGGCTTCGACGCCTTCGACGCACAGCAACGGAAAGCCCAGGGCGATCACGCTCTGGTGCAGCGGCTCGATCTGCAGGCGC
>Ga0256410_1001730_pt1 | contig 16005 bp, 14 predicted proteins | sample PhyWR1_FD_185983 | JGI IMG/M metagenome (GOLD analysis project Ga0256410, IMG submission 185983) | Leaf surface microbial communities from wheat plants in UC Gill Tract Community Farm, Albany, California, United States - DLSL W.R1 | ecosystem: Host-associated > Plants > Phyllosphere >... | reverse complement strand
TCAAGCCCGCCAGAGCCGATGGTATTGCCGTAACAGGTGGGAGAGTAGGTCGGTGCCTTTTTTTATACAGAAGCCCTTGCTAAACAGCAGGGGCTTTTTTGTGCGCTAAACTTTTTTTTCTGTACTGCCTTTCTGCTGCAGATACCCCCATCTCACTGGTTTCGGATATCCATCCCACTGCCGCCGCAATGATGCCATGCACCGCAATATCTTTTTCCTAAGATCTCCATGATTCTGTATGTGGATCTGTTTCCGATGAACTTGACTTATAATAGGATCGGTTTAGCTTCTCAGTTTGGTGGCAATCTGGTATCAGATGTTGATATTTTGCTGTTAAAGGATAGGATATAGGAATAGATTTCTGATCGCTTTTTTGGGAGTTGATTTAGCTGATTCCTCTCACATATGATTTTATAAATTGCAGCTCTTGTACTATGTCTGATATTACCTGGGCATATCATCTATTATTATCTCCATAACCTTCTTTTTATGAAGATATATCTCGCTTATGCTGTGATCATGTTATTCTTAAAGTATTTGCTCGATAATATTTTCCTTCCCATCATCTTTTTTATCGATTGAATAACCTCAACATTCTACTCAAGCGTTATCGAAAGTATGATTTTACATGATGATCTTGCTTTATCGCTTATTTTAGAATAGCGGTATTTGCTCGATTTCTTACCAATAGCAATATGTTATTTGCATACCAGGGAAATTGTTGATATAGAATGACTTTTAAGAAAAAAGGCTAATGCGATGTCCATGATACATCGCATTAGCCCTTTAATAAGCGCAAGTGTACAGATCATCTGAAGAGCGCTGATGACTCTTAGAATTATACTTTTAACTCATATAAATATAAAGAATGGTCGCTAGTGCGCTACCAATAAGTGGGCCAACTACAGGTATCCAAGCATAGGCCATATGGAAAGACTTTTTGTTTTTTATGGGTAATAAAGCATGTGCTATTCTCGGACCTAAATCACGAGCAGGATTAATGGCATATCCAGTAGTTCCTCCTAGCGAAAGTCCAATTCCCCAAACGATGAAACTTACGGGTAATGCTCCTATAGAGCCTAATCCAAAAGTTTCACCTTGATGTGTAGTTGGATTAGTAAAATGTAAAATCGAAAATATTAATACAAAAGTACCAACGATTTCACTGATTACATTAATTTTTGGGTTATAAATAGCTGGTCTTGTGCAGAATACAGCTTCTTTAGCTGCAGCATCTTCAGTTTCTGTGAAATGATCTTTATATATAAACCAAACAAGGAAAGAACCAAACATAGCACCGAGTACCTGCATTAGGATATATTGCAGACCTAATACGAGTGTCATTTTATTTAATATTAAATTGGCTAATGTGACTGCTGGATTAATATGGGCGCCACTATAAGGCCCAGCAATGATAACACCTGTAAAGACGGCTAGAGCCCAGCCCGTGGTGATGACTATCCAACCAGCATCATTTCCTTTTGTACCTTTTAATACCACATTTGCGACCACTCCACCACCCAATAGAATAAGCACTGCTGTACCTATAAATTCTGCGATTAATGCATTCATATCAATTACTCTTAGTGATTAAGATCATAATTTGCCCAAAATTTTACTGTTTCCACAGCTCGCTTCCATCCTTTAAGAGATTCTTTAACAGATTGATCTGGTATGGGAGTAAAGGTTCTGTCTATTTTCCATTGTTCCGATATTTCTTCGATATTTGACCAAAATCCTACAGCTAAACCTGCTAAATATGCAGCTCCTAATGCTGTTGTCTCAACGACTTCCGGGCGTAAGGTAACCACATTTAAAAAATTAGCTTGGGTTTGCATTAAAAAGTTATTGGAACTCGCTCCTCCATCTACACGAAGTTCCTTGATGTCCGTCTGTGCATCAGATTGCATAGCGCTTAATATATCTGTAATTTGGAAGGCAATTCCTTCTAATGCTGCTCGGGCAATATGTGCTGAATTGGTTCCTCTAGACATGCCCAAAATAGTACCCCGTGCATAAGGATTCCAATGTGGTGCTCCTAATCCGGAGAAAGCAGGAACCAGATATACACCATTACTATCGTTGACGCTTTCCGCCAATTTTTCAATTTCTTGAGCATTTTTAATGATGCCTAATTCATCCCGTAACCATTGGACAACTGCTCCACCTATAAATACGCTGCCTTCCAATGCATATACAACTTGATCACCGATTTTCCAGCCAATAGTTGTTACCAAATTATTTTTGGATAGAATGGGTTTAGAGCCGATGTTCATCAATAGGAAACAACCTGTTCCGTAGGTATTTTTTACCATACCCTTTTCTGTACACATTTGCCCAAAAAGAGCGGCTTGTTGATCTCCAGCGATCCCTGCTATGGGCACCTTGCTGGAAAGAATTTGTCCTGAAGTGTGTCCATATATTTCAGAAGATGATGCGACTGTTGGAAGGATACGTTCGGGAATATCGAATAGGGTCAAAAGCTCGGTATCCCAATCTAAGGTTTCGATATTGTATAACATTGTTCTGGAAGCATTGGACACATCTGTGACATGGACTTCTCCATTAGTTAAATTCCAAATAATCCAACTATCCACCGTTCCAAAAGCAAGTTCTCCAGCATTTGCTCTTTCTCTTGCCCCTTGAACATTGTCCAATATCCAATTGATTTTCGATGCCGAGAAATAGGCATCTATTCGGAGACCGGTTTTACTCTGTATTAGATCTGCATACCCTTGTTTTTCGATATTTTTACAATAATCAGCAGTCCTTCTGTCTTGCCAAACTATGGCATTGTAGATCGGTTCGCCTGTTATTCTGTCCCAGATAATAGTGGTTTCTCTTTGATTGGTAATTCCTATTCCTTTGATATTTTTCGGGGTTATTTTCATCTTAGCCATGACTTCTGTAAATACAGAGAGTTGACTAGACCAGATTTCTTTGGGATCATGCTCCACCCAGCCTGATTCAGGATAAATTTGTGTAAATTCTTTTTGTGCTATAGCTTCAATTTTTCCAGATTTTGAAAAAACGATCGCTCTTGAACTTGTAGTGCCTTGGTCTAGTGCCAAAATATATTCAGATGTATTCATGGGACAAGGTTTATTGTGATTGGTAATCGTATTGTTTGCAAAGGTTTAAAAATGAGGCTAATTGATCTTCTTGCCATGCAGTTGATCGGTCCAATTCTTTAGCCATTATTTTTACGACAAGGGGAGCTGCTTCTATTGCTGCTTTTGCATCCAGAAATAATATACGCATCCTCCTTGCCAATACATCTTCTACACCTCTAGCCATTTCATTTCGTACGGCCCACACGACTTCTGCGGCGATGTGATCAAATTTTGGATGTATTTTTTGAGCTAAATCGGGATTTTCTACAGCTAGATCCTGAATTGATTTTGCATCGGATCCATAAAATTGCCAGTGACCGTCTTGTTGCTCTTTTTGATAACCATGAATTTTTAATGTTTTGGTGACACATGGTTCATCCCTTAATTTTCCGATTTCAATAGCCTTATTTACCGTTTCTTCAGCCATTTTACGATATGTGGTCCATTTTCCTCCAGTAATGGTGATTAAACCTGATGGGCTGCTGATTAATTTATGATCTCGAGATATCTCCTTCGTCGAAGTTGAATTCGAATCTTTAGGTGCAGCTAAAGGTCTCAATCCTGCAAATACACTTAATATATCGGCTCTTTGTGGGGCAGGATTTAAATAATTTTTAGCGGTATCGAGAATAAATTCAATCTCTTCCTCTAAAGGTCTTGGTTCAATACTATGCACATTTAAGGGAGTATCTGTTGTTCCTAATAAAATATGATCGTGCCAAGGAACTCCAAACAATACGCGACCGTCTGTCGTCTCCGGAATCATAAGTGCATCTTCTTTGCCCAAGAACTTCTTGTCAATGACAATATGTGTTCCCTGTGAAGGTCTGACCAAATTTTTATGATTAGGAGATTCCATTTTTAAGATATCATCTACAAAGATTCCTGTAGCATTGATGACTGTTTTTGCTTTAATTTGATAACTTTCATTGGACTCGATATCGGTAAATGAGATACCGGAAACAAGTCCATCTGCATTTTTATGTATAGCATTTACATCGCAATAATTTAAAATTGTCGCTCCTAATGTATGTGCGGATTGTGCTAAATTAATCGCAAATCGCGCATCATCAAATTGTCCATCGTAGTAGATAATACCTCCTTGTAATCCCTCTTGTTTAACCGAATGAAGTTTAGAGATGACTTGTGCATTGGACAGAAATTTAGAATTTCCAATTCTATACTTGCCTGCCATCCAATCGTACATCTTCAAGCCAATGAGAAACTTCCATTTGCTAAAGAAAGAATAACAAGGAATGATAAAACTTTGTATTCTTGCCAAATGGGGAGCATTTTGGAAAATTAAGCCTCTTTCATGTAAAGCTGAGTACACGAGCTTAATATCGCCATTTGCTAAGTAACGTACACCCCCATGAACCAATTTTGTACTCCTGCTGGATGTCGCTTTTGCAAAATCGTATTTTTCCAGCAATAGGGTTTTGAATCCTCTTGATGCTGCATCTACAGCGATACCAAGTCCCGTAGCTCCACCTCCGATAATGACGGTATCCCATTCAGTAGTGCTTTTCACCGTTGCTAAACAGGTATTTCTATTAAAATTAATCATATATGTATCGTTTTATTACGATTTGTTTCTTTTTTATTATTCACTTGTGTCAATCAAATATAAATGAAACATTTTAATAATCAAACGAAAGCTTACGAAAGTTTTTTTTATTTATATCACAATAAGTACTAACTTGCATTAAAAATTATTCAATTTTTATGAATCTGATAGATCGACATGAATATATCCTAGCCCAATTGAAAAAGTCTGAACATGTAACGGTGATGCAGCTGTGTAAAGATTTGAATGTTTCTACGGTAACCATACGAAAGGATTTGAAGCAATTGGAAGATTCTAACTTACTTTTTCGAACACATGGTGGTGCTACCAATAAAAATCCTTATATTATTGACCGTAATGTTTTTGAAAAAGAAAAATTTTATTCAAATGAAAAAGCATTGATTAGTAAGTGTGCTGTTTCTCATATGGAGTCTCATGAATCTATTATTATTGCTTCGGGAACGACTATGCACGCTTTGGCAGATGCCATGGATTACAATATGGAGTTAAATGTGATTACATCGTCTTTACAGGTTAGTGTGAAGCTCAATCAATTTCCTGCGGTAGAAGTCTTACAGTTGCCTGGGATTCTTCGGAAAAGTAGTATTTCCATCTCAGGCCATTATGCAGAACAAATTTTGGGGGATTATTTTTGTTCCAAATTGTTTATCGGCGTTGATGGTATTGATATCACGTATGGGTTGTCTACGACTTCTGGTCAAGAGGCTAAGTTGAATAAAGCAATGATCCAATCTGCCCAGAAAGTAATTGTTCTAGCAGACTCTTCTAAGTTTGGAAGAAAATCTTTTGGACGGATCTGTGCGATTGATGAAATTGATATCATCATAACCGACTACGGAATTACTCCTTATTATAAAGAAGAGATTGAGAAACTAGGCGTTAAATTAATAATAGCTGAATAGAAAAAATAGGCTATGTTGTTCGGAAATATGGTAACAAAATTTGGGATTTTACACAACCAGATTTTATTATTTTTCTTTAAATTATGTAAAAAAAGACTAAAAATATTGTCATTCGTTAAAGAAATGCCTTTATTTGCACAAATCTCAAATTTAAATGGCTAAAAATTTACTCATAGTAGAGTCTCCTGCGAAAGCGAAAACAATAGAAGGGTATTTAGGTAAGGACTTTTTAGTGAAGTCTAGTTACGGACATATTCGTGATTTGGTGAAGACCGATGATGCTATTGATACAGACAAAGATTTTCAACAAAAGTATGAAGTTCCGAGTGATAAAAAGGCTGTTGTCAGTGAATTAAAGAAATTAGCTAAAGCTGCAGAAACCGTATGGTTAGCGTCCGATGAGGACCGTGAAGGAGAGGCAATATCGTGGCACTTATTTGAGACTTTGGGATTAAAGGATGAGAGTACCAAGCGTATTGTATTTCACGAGATCACGAAACCAGCAATTTTAAAAGCCATTGAGAATCCCCGTAAAATAGATTATAATTTAGTAAATGCTCAACAGGCACGTCGTGTATTGGATCGTTTGGTCGGATTTGAACTTTCGCCTGTATTATGGAAAAAAGTTAAACCGTCTTTATCTGCTGGACGTGTTCAATCCGTCGCTGTTCGTCTGATCGTTGATCGTGAACGTGAAGTCATCAGATTTAATGCTGAAGCATCATTTCGTATAGTTGCATTTTTCCATACCGGAAAGGTCAAGGATAGTTTTAAAGCAGAATTGCCACATCGCTTTGCTACAGAAGCGGAAGCTAAGCAGTTTTTAGACGATTGTAAGACTGCGGAGTTTGCAGTGAAGAGTTTGGAAACTAAACCTGCAAAACGCGCTCCTGCGGCACCATTTACCACTTCAACGTTGCAACAAGAAGCTAGTCGTAAGCTTGGGTTCTCTGTTGCTCGTACGATGCAAGTGGCACAACGATTATATGAAGCTGGACGTATTACTTATATGCGTACCGATTCCGTTAATTTAAGTGATACTGCAACAGAAGCTGCTGAAAAAGAAATTCGCTCTGCTTATGGTGATCGTTATCACAAGCTGAGAAAATATAAAACTAAAACTTCTGGTGCTCAAGAGGCCCACGAAGCTATTCGCCCGACGTATTTTTCTGAACATAGTATCGAAGGTGATGCTGCGGAAAAACGTTTATATGATTTAATCTGGAAACGTGCTATTGCCTCTCAAATGAGTGAAGCAGAGTTCGAAAAAACATTAGCTAAAATTTCTATATCAACACGTAAGGAAGATTTATCTGCTTCGGGTGAGGTGATGAAATTTGATGGATTCTTAAAGGTTTATTTCGAATCTACGGATGAAGATCAAGATCAAACGAACGACGAAGAAAGTGATAATTCATTACTACCTCCATTAACAACAGGACAAGCAGTTGTGTTGAAAAGCATGAATGCGACAGAGCGTTTCACTAGACCTCCTGCTCGTTATACGGAAGCTGCCTTAGTGAAAAAGTTGGAAGAACTGGGTATTGGTAGACCTTCTACTTATGCACCAACGATTTCGACCATTCAAAACCGCGGTTATGTAGTGAAGGAAGAAAGAGAAGGTCGTTCCCGTGATTATCGGGTATTGACTTTGGAAAATGCTGAAATCTCTGCCGTGACTAAAACTGAAATAACGGGTGCTGAGAAAGGAAAAATGTTTCCAACGGATATCGGTATCGTGGTCAATGATTTCTTAGTTGAACATTTCAAGGGTATTGTTGACTTTAATTTCACTGCAAAAGTGGAAAAGGAATTCGATGAAATTGCACATGGTTTGACCGAATGGACCGATATGTTGCGCGAATTTTACGGACCTTTTCATTCGGAAGTACAGAATACGTTAGAAAATGCTGAGCGTGCGAACAATGAAAGGGAATTAGGTGTAGACCCTGTATCGGGTAAGCCTGTATCTGTTCGTATCGGTAAATTCGGTCCTTTAGTGCAGATCGGAGCACAGGACGATGAAGAGAAGCCGCGTTTTGCTTCTTTACGTAAAGGACAAATGATCGAAACGATTACTTTTGAGGATGCCATGGAACTGTTCAAGCTTCCTAAAAAAGTAGGTGTTTTTGAAGAAAAGGAAATGACCGTTGCTATTGGACGATTTGGTCCTTACATTCGTCACGATTCTTCTTTTTATTCTTTACCAAAAGATCTTGATCCTCTTGATGTAACCGAGGAAGAATGTATTCAGATCATTAAAGAAAAGAGACAAAAGGATATAGAAAAGGTTATACGTGTTTTTGATGAAAATCCTGAAGCTCAAATCGAGCAAGGCCGTTGGGGTCCTTTCATCCGTTTTGGAAAGCAAAATTTGAAAATCCCTAAAGGAACGGAAGTGGAGCAAATTACTTATGAGGATGTACTCAAATGGGCGGAAGCTGATGCACCTAAAGGAAAAGCTAAAGTAACCGCAAAAAAAGCGACTACAGCAAAGAAAGCACCAGCTAAAAAGGCTACAGCAGCAAAAAAGACAACAACAACAAAAGCGACTACTACAAAAAAAGCAGCTCCAGTTAAAGCAACTAAAGCGAAATAATTGAAATGAAAAAGGATTTACCTGAAAACATTGTTCAAAATATCACAATCGCTGTTGTTTTGGAAAGTGAAAGCCCAGAGTCTAAGGTATGGAATGTCTATTTGATCAATGAAAAAAGTCAAGAGATTCAAAATGTATTGGTTACTTCTAAAGGGTATGGTGAAAAAGATGGTGTTCAGGTACAAACAAGTACATTGCGCCATTTTATTGGAAATGTTGCCGCACATTCTTTTGAAAAAATCGAAGCGATTGATGAACAGGTGTTTGGTTTAACAAATGAATATTGGTTGAGTTTTTACATAGATAATATTATTTACGATAAGAAATATATCTTCTTGCCAGAGAGTATCATTGAAGGAAATTTAATACTTGTTCCTTTGGTTAATAAGCTTGGGGTAATCATAGGGGGTATGAATTAGTTTTATGACAACTAGACATAACTTTATTATTGCTATTGATGGTTTTTCTTCCTGTGGAAAAAGTACAGTAGCAAAGGCATTAGCTAAAAAATTAAAATTCGTCTTCATCGACAGTGGTGCTATGTACCGTGCTGTAACACTTTACTTCATTAGAGAAGGGATTGATGTAGAAGATGATGCGGCAGTTGCACAAGCATTAGAAAATATTCATATTGACTTTATACCTAATCTAGAGAAAACAGAGATTCATCTCAATGATGAGGATATATCTGATGAGATTCGTCAGATGTATATTTCTGATAAAGTGAGTGAAGTGAGTACGATCAAAGCGGTACGTCAAGCCATGGTTGCACAGCAACAAAAGCTAGGGCGTAGACGCAATATTGTGATGGATGGTCGTGATATTGGTACGACTGTATTTCCAGATGCTGATATGAAGATTTTTATGACAGCAGATCCACAGGTACGTGCAAATAGACGTTATCTGGAGTTGACCAATAAAGGTGAGCAAGTAACCATGGATGAGATTGTTAAAAATCTGGCACATCGCGATCATATCGATAGCACGCGAGAAGAAAGCCCACTACGGAAAGCTGATGATGCCATCATATTGAATAATTCCTATATGACTCAAGAAGATCAGCTGAAATTTGTCATCGAAGAATATACAAAAAGAAGAGCTTCCAAATAGGAAGCTCTTCTTTTTGTATTATGCAGTACTATTTGTTATTTAATACTATTGATTTGCTGTTGTTCTTTTAGTTTGGCAACATTGTTCTTCTCACCATACTCATCTGTTTTCTCTTGGAAAGAGTCCAATAGTTGACGAATTGCATCTGAATTGTCTGCCGTACGTTGAAAAATATCCGGTAGAATTTTCTCCAGATTTTGGTCTCCAAGTTCGATATTATCCACCTCAATTTTTCCAATTTTTTCTAATACGGCTTGCTGACTTTTTCTTACATCTTCTAATTCTCTGGAAATTTTTTCCATCAATTCAAATTTCTTCAATTTATCCATATTATATCTATTTAGTGATCAATTACTATAATAACGTTTGAAGTGGGTAAAATGTTTTGTATGAAAAGAATAAACATCTTAAAACCGTTAGCTTTTGTATGCGAACTACATCATATTTTGATAGATCTATTGTGGGCCAAAAAAAATTAGCGATAAAAAAGGGACTATCGAGAACTTATTATAATCGCTTATGGAAAAATCCATGTAAAAGGCAATTGCATGGATAGCTGGTGAGGGGAAGTGTTTATTATAAAATAAAGGCTTATCACACAAGTGATAAGCCCTTATTTCATAGTTAAGTGAACAGGAATACAGTTTTGAACATGTATTCGATTGACTTATAGTGTGCGGCCAGGATATACTTCGAGACCTTTTTCTAAACAGATCAATGCTTTTTTCAGGTCTTGTTGATTGAGTACGTATGCTAAACGAACTTCATTGTTTCCTGCGCCTGGAGTACTGTAAAATCCAGTAGCTGGTGCCATCATCACGGTCTCGTTTTCGTAAGCAAATTCTTCTAACATCCACTGACAGAATTTATCTGCATTGTCAATGGGTAATTTTGCTACAACATAAAATGCACCCCCAGGGTTTGGTGAAAATGCACCTTCAATTTTATTTAAGCCATTGACCAATGTATCACGACGGGCAGTATATTCTTTTGAAACAGCTTCAAAGTAACTATCGGGAGTATCTACAGCTGCCTCAGCAGCAATCTGACCTTCTAAAGAAGGGCTTAGGCGTGCTTGGGCAAATTTAAGTGCTACTTGGTATAGTTCTTTGTTTTTTGTTATTAAGCAACCTATTCTAGCCCCACAAGCTGAATAGCGTTTTGATACTGTATCAAAAACAACCACGTGCTGCTCTAATCCTTCCATATGCATAGGTGAAATAAATTCACGACCATCATAGCAGAATTCACGGTATGCTTCGTCAGAAAATAAGTACAAGTCATATTTTAAACAAAGTTCACGTAAGGCTTCTAGCTCTTCTCTGGAATATAAATAACCTGTTGGGTTATTTGGATTGCAGATAGCAATAGCTTTTGTCTTATCGGTGATCACTTTTTCAAATTCGGCGATAGAGGGTAAAGCAAAACCACTCTCGATGTAAGACATGATCGGCTTAACCACGATATCTGCTGAACATGCAAAACCATTATAATTAGCATAGAAAGGCTCTGGAATAATAACTTCTTCACCAGGGTTCAAACAGGCTTGCATAGCAATCATAATCGCTTCAGAGCCACCATTTGTTACTAAAATATCAGTAGGTTCGATATGGTAGTTTAAATTATTGTAGTAGGTCGAGAGTTTATTGCGATAGGAAGCTGTTCCTTCTGAAGCCGTATATGCCCAAACTTTGAAGTCCATGTTTTTTAAAGCATTAAGCATCACTTCTGGTGTTTCAATGTCTGGCTGTCCGATATTTAAGTGATAGATTTTTTTTCCTTCTTTCTTTGCTTGATCAGCAAAAGGCGTAAGTTTTCTAATTGGGGAAGCGGGCATATCATACCCTTTTGTTGATATAGATGGCATTATTTTATATAAATTAGCAATACAAATTTAAGGAATAAAAACTAAAAAAGCCACTTTAGTTGAAGTGGCTTTTGTTCATGACGATATAGGTAAAGTAATTACTCTACAATTCCCTTAATGTACAATGTTTTTACAGGTGTTTTCGTATTGGATGTTACAGTAAAGCTCTTTGTAAATGGAGCCTTTGATGCCGCATTGAACGTCACCTTAATTGTTCCTGTATCACCTGGTTTGATTGGTGTTTTTGTGAACTCTGCCACTGAACATCCACATGATGGTTTTACATCACCAATGATAATCGGCTCACTACCTACGTTTGAAAATTTGAAACTATATGAAACTGGTGTTCCTTGTGCAATCTTTCCAAAATCATGCGTTTCCTTCTCAAATTTAAACTCGCTCTGACTCGTTTGCATTGCAGTAAATCCTACAAATGCGATAATAACAGTTAATACGGCTAAAAACTTTTTCATATCTTCTTCTTCTTTATTTGTTTACTATGCTACTTGATAATGTCAAACAACGTACCAAAGTAGCCATTTAGACTTTCATTTATTGGATAAAAGGAGCTAATAACAATAATATTACATTTATGTCAGATTAGATAATTCCTTCTTTTAACAAATCCTGAATGTGAATAATACCATCATATTTTCCTGCCTGTAAAACAATCAGTTGGGAAATGTTATTTTGGCGCATCATATGCAACGCATTTATTGCGAGTTCAGATTTGTCAATTGTTTTAGGGTGTGCACCCATGATGTCAGCGGCAGTGAGTCCAGATAAATCCTGATGATTTTCGAGCATACGTCGAATATCACCATCGGTAATCACGCCAATAATCTGATCTTGCTCCAATACAGCAACTGCACCTAATCTATGTTGCGTAATGGTGAGTATAATTTCTCTGATACGCGCATTACTTTGAATTTTTGGTTTTTCATTTTGATCTGAAAGATCGGCAACTTTTAGATAGAGTTTTTTGCCGAGTGCTCCTCCGGGGTGATACTTGGCAAAATCTTGATCTGAAAAATCACGACACTCTTGAAGACATACGGCTAAGGCATCGCCCATCGCCAATTGCGCTGTCGTACTGGAGGTAGGAGCGAGGTTGTTTGGGCATGCTTCTTTGTCAACTGTAGTGTCTAATACATAATCAGCTTGTTCAGCTAAATAAGAATTAATATTTCCAACAAGAGCTACCAAAGTATTGCCTGTTTGCTTCAAGAAAGGCACCAATACTTTGATTTCAGGAGTCGTTCCGCTTTTGGAAATGGCAATGATTAAATCTTGCTGTTGAATGATCCCTAAATCACCATGAATGGCATCAGCGGCGTGCATAAAAATGGATGGTGTTCCTGTCGAATTCATTGTTGCAACAATTTTTTGAGCAATTATTGCACTTTTTCCTATGCCGGTAAGGATGACTCTACCCTGTAAGTTTACAATTTGTTTAACCACGTTAACAAAGTCGTCGTCAATCCGTTGTGACAAGTCGGCTACCGCTTTAGCTTCTTCTTGTATCGCTTGGATAGCTATATTTTTTATATCGATGTTGCTTTTCACAAATAAAATATCTACTTTTATATTAAAGAATGAATACAAAAATAGGTTATTTTACAGATTTTTTGGTCATTTATCTATCTTATTTTTGCCCGAGGCTCGATGGAAATAGAAAAATCACTTTTCGACAATTTACAAGATTTTTTTGGTTTTGATACTTTTAAAGGGGATCAAGAAGCAATCATAACAAACGTGCTCCAGAGAAAGGACACATTTGTCATCATGCCTACTGGAGGTGGTAAATCCATCTGTTACCAGCTACCGGCATTGATGAGTGAGGGGACAGCAATTGTCATTTCACCTTTAATTGCCTTGATGAAAAACCAAGTTGATCAACTTCGCGCGTTTGGCGGAGAGGATAGTATTGCTCACTTTTTAAATTCTTCATTGAATAAAGGTGATATTATGCGTGTTAAACAGGATGTTACGGCAGGAAAAACAAAATTACTATATGTTGCACCAGAGTCGCTTTCCAAATTGGAAAACGTCGAATTTCTGAAGCAGATTACGGTTTCTTTTGTTGCTGTAGATGAGGCTCATTGTATCTCCGAGTGGGGACATGACTTCCGTCCTGAATATCGCAAGATTCGTCAAGTTATCAATGGTATTGGTGAAAATATTCCCATTATTGCATTGACAGCTACTGCTACACCAAAGGTGCAGTCCGATATTCGTAAGAATCTTCAAATGAATGATGCCATGCTCTTTAAATCTTCTTTTAATAGGGGTAATTTATTCTATGAAGTAAGACCTAAGAAAGATGTTGTTAAAGAAATTGTAAGATTTATCAAAGGTCAATCTGGAAAAACGGGTATTATTTATTGCTTAAGCCGTAAGAAGGTTGAGGAGATTAGTGAAGTCTTAAATATCAATGGAATCAAAGCTCTTCCATATCATGCTGGTCTGGACGCTAAAACGCGTGCTGATACACAGGATAAATTTTTAATGGAGGATGTAGAGGTTATCGTGGCAACGATTGCTTTTGGTATGGGGATCGATAAACCCGATGTACGTTTTGTCATTCACCATGATATTCCAAAATCAATGGAAGGTTACTACCAAGAGACGGGTCGTGCTGGTCGTGATGGTGGAGAGGGTATATGTTTAGCTTTTTACTCAGAAAAGGACGTCGAGAAATTAACGAAATTCATGAAGGACAAGCCTGTTGCTGAAAGGGAAATTGGTACTCAAATTCTGAAAGAAGTTATTGATTATTCCGAATCTGCGGTTTGTCGACGTAAACAAATTTTACATTACTTTGGAGAGAACTTTGATGAAACGGGCTGTAGTAATATGTGTGATAATTGCCGTTCGCCAAAAACTTACTTTGAAGCGGAGGGCTCTTTATTAGAAGTGCTATCTTTCATCAAAGAGCAAGGGGAGAATTTTGATGATCTACATGTGATCAATGTCATGATCGGTCAAAATAATCAACCTGTTTCTGCATATAAACATGACGAACACCCATTATTTGGAAAAGGTAAGGATAAAGGACTTGTGTATTGGGAATCTTTGGTTCGTCAAGCAGTTCTGAATAACTTTTTAGCTAAGGATATTGATCATTATGGTTTATTAAAAATGACCGATATAGGACGTCATTATTTAGAAAATCCATATGCGTTGAAATTTGTGATGAATCGTCCTTTGGATTTTTCAGGGGATTCTTCATCTGAAGATGCTGGACATGCTACTGGAGCTTTAGATACCGAGTTGTTGAAGATGTTAAAAGATCTTCGTAAAAAGATTGCCAAATCAAAATCTTTACCTCCGTTTGTTATTTTTCAAGATCCATCGTTAGATGAAATGTGTACGCATTATCCTGTTTCATTGGATGAGCTGAAGCAGATACAAGGAGTGGGGAATGGTAAAGCGGTGAAGTTTGGTGCACAGTTTGTTGAATTGATCAAAAACTATGTAGAGGAAAATGATATCGATCGCCCAGTTGATTTGGTGATTAAGGGGACAGCTAATAAGTCTGCTTTAAAGGTTGCCATTATACAGAATATCGATCGTAAGATTGGATTAGATGATATTGCTGCGGCTAAGGGAATCAGCTATGAGGATTTGTTGAAAGAAGTAGAGACCATCGTCAATGCAGGTACAAAACTTAATATCGGATATTTCGTTGATGAGATGATCGATCAAGATCGTCAAGATGAGGTTTACGATTACTTTAAACAGGCTGATTCAGATTCTATTAATCAAGCTTTGAAAGATTTAGGTGGAGATGACTATTCGTATGAAGATATTCAATTGATGCGAATTAAATTTATGTCTGAATTAGGAAATTAGAAACGCATATAATAAATGATAAATACAGTACTACCTCAAATTAAAAATGGAGATTCTACGAATTTCTTTTTAATGGCAGGGCCATGTGCGATAGAAGGAGAAGAAATTGCTTTACGTATCGCGGAGAAAATCGTTACCATTACTGATCGCTTACATATTCCTTATATATTTAAAGGTTCTTATCGTAAAGCAAACCGATCTCGTGTAGATTCTTTTACGGGTATCGGCGATGAGAAAGCATTGCGTATTTTGGAGAAGGTGGGTAAAACATTTGGAGTACCTACAGTGACCGATATCCATGAAAGTCACGAAGCCGTATTGGCAGCAGCTTATGTTGATGTTTTGCAAATTCCAGCTTTTTTATGTCGTCAGACGGAATTGCTTGTAGCTGCGGCTGAAACGGGTAAAGTGGTGAATATAAAGAAGGGACAATTTTTAAATGCAGCTTCGATGAAATTTGCTGTTGATAAAGTGATAGACTCGGGCAATAAAAATGTGATGTTGACTGATCGTGGTAATACATTTGGATACCAAGATTTAATTGTTGATTTCAGAGGTATTCCTGAAATGCGTGGTTTTGGTGTACCTACAATCATGGATTGTACGCACTCTTTACAGCAACCAAATCAAACTTCTGGAGTGACAGGAGGTAAGCCCGAATTGATCGAAACGATTGCTAAAGCTGCAATCGCTGTAGGTGCTGATGGCTTGTTTATTGAAACGCATCCAAATCCAGCGCAAGCCAAATCAGATGGTGCCAATATGCTGCACTTAGATTATCTGGAAGACTTAATGGAAAAATTAGTTCGCGTAAGACAGGCTATTCTGTAGCGCGAATGTTCATAATGTAGCGTCCTAGAATAGGTTGACATATAAATTTAACGATAATTATCCTTACTTGACTATTTCAAGTAAGGATTTTTTGTTTATGTACTTGACTAGGTGTTTTATATTTTAATGCTGTATGTGGT
>Ga0256410_1001726_pt1 | contig 16043 bp, 9 predicted proteins | sample PhyWR1_FD_185983 | JGI IMG/M metagenome (GOLD analysis project Ga0256410, IMG submission 185983) | Leaf surface microbial communities from wheat plants in UC Gill Tract Community Farm, Albany, California, United States - DLSL W.R1 | ecosystem: Host-associated > Plants > Phyllosphere >... | reverse complement strand
TATCGAGGGTGATGGTCAGCGGACCAGTGGTATTGGTGACTGGCTTGCCGTCCTTGTCGACCAGGGTGGCGGTGTAAACGATCTCGCCGCCTTCGCCGACAGTTTTAGTCGCAGTCAGCACCACATCGACCTTGTCGATGGTGTCGTTGATCTGTGTCGTCGCCCCACCCGGAGCGATATCAAGCTTCTCGAAACCACCACCCACAAAGTCCGGATTGATCGTGACGTTGATCGGACCCGCATCTTTGAATACGTCGTCGGTCGGTGCCTTGGAGGTCACTTGGCCTGTGGTCTCGCCCTTGGCGATAGTGATGACGTCACCATTGCTCAAGGTAAGGGTCAGGTCGCTGCCGGCCTTGTTGCTCAGGGTCGCGGTGTAGGTGATGTTGCCACCCTCGTCGGCCTCGCCCGGTGCGGTCAGGGTGACGGTGGTGGTGTCGGTGGTGCCGGGTGTGTCGGTCACGGTGGTGTTGACTGGCGTGGTGCCAGGTACCAGGTTCTCGAAGTGCGCGCCGCCGGTCACATTGGTGATCGCGGTGGTGACGGTCTGGTTGCCCTCATACACGTCATTAGGCGCAACAGTGCTGGCAGTACCCGCGGATTGGCCGACGCCAATGGTAATGGTCTGGCCATTGTCCAGGGTCACGGTCAACGGATTGGTGGTGTTGGTGACCGGGTTACCCGCCTTGTCCACCAGCGATGCGGTGTAAACGATCTGGCCGCCTTCACCCACGGTGGTGGTCGCCGTCAGCACCACATCAACCTTGTCGATGGTGTCGTTCACGGTGGTGGTAGCGCCGTCACCGGCCACTTCCAGTTTTTCGAAGTTGCCGCCATCAGTCTCGACGATCTTCACGGTTTGCGTGCTTTTGTCGACAAACACATCATCGCCCGGAGCATCGACGGTGACGGAGCCAACGGTTTCACCCGCCTTGATGATGATGGTCGAACCGTTATCCAGCTTCAGCGTAACGTCGGTGTCTGCTTTATTGGAAAGCGTGGCGGTGTAGGTGATCTGGCCGCCTTCGTTGACATCGCCTGGCGCTGTCAGTGTCACGGTGGTGGTGTCGACCGAATCGGTGATGGTCGTGACGGCTGGCGTCGTGTTGGGCACCAGGTTTTCAAAGTTGCCACCGGTGGTCCCGGTGATAGTCGTAGTGACGGTGCTGCCGTTGACGTAGACGTCGTTCGCCGGGGTATCGACCACCACGGTGCCGACGGATTCGCCGGCCTTGATGGTGATCACCGAACCGTTGGACAACGTCACGGTAACCGGGGTTTGCGCCGGGTTGGTCAGGGTCGCGGTGTAGGTGATCTGGCCGCCTTCGGTCACGGTATTGGTGGCGGTGAGGGTCAGGCCAGTGTCATCGACCGAGTCGGTGATCGTGGTGACAGCTGGGGTGGTGTCTGGCTCCAGCTTTTCGAAGTTGCCACCGGTTGCCCCGGTAATGGTGGTGCTGACCGTGCTGCCATTGTTGTAGACGTCGTTGGCCGGCGTATCGACCACCACCGTACCGGTGGACTTGCCTGCCTCAATGGTGATCACCGAGCCGTTGCTCAAGGTGATGGTGACAGGGGTCTGTGCCGGGTTGGTCAGGGTCGCGGTGTAAGTGATCTGGCCGCCTTCGGTCACTGTTTCGCCTGCTGTCAGGGTCACAGTGGTGGTGTCGATGGTGTCGGTGATCTGGGTGACTGCCGGTGTCGGGTCGACGGTCAAGATCAGGTTGTTACCGCCGGTGGTGCCGGTGACGGTGACGCTGATCTGGCCTGGATCGATGTACGGGCTGTCGTTGGGCGCCAAAGGCACATTGACGGAGCCGGTCACTTGGCCGGCCGGGATGGTGATCACCGCGCCGTTGGACAGGGTGATCGTCAGGTTGCTGGTGGACGGCTGGGTCACTGTGGCGGTGTAGGTCAGCACGCCGCCGGCTTCGGTGATGGTCGGTGTGGCGCCCAGGGTCAGGGTCGACGGCAAAGGTGCGGCCGTGAGTGGGTCAGTCGGCTGCCCGCCGAGTTCGTTGGTCAGCGCATTGGTTGCGAAACCCAGGCCAGCAGTCGGAAACCCAATGGTCGGATCGACCGAGCCTGCGGTCTCATCAAGCATCACAAAGCTGTGGCCGCCACCGGCAGCGCCCGTGCCGGAAGCTGTCGCGCCTGCGGCGGTGGCTTCCAGGTCGGTGGTCGGGTCAGCGCCGGCGGCAATGGCCTGCTGCAGTTCGGCAACCGAAGGTGCGGCCTGTGCAGTGGCTTGGGCCAGGTCAGTGCTGGAGTCGGGCGCGTTGGCGCTCCACTGGGTATCACGCCCCAGGTCCAGCGTACGGCCATCGGCCAGCTCCAGGCTCACGGAGCCCGACATGCCGGTGTCTATCTGATCGCCGGCAAACAGGCGATCACCTTCAACCAGCACCCGACGGGCGCCTTCCGGAGAAATGACGAAAACTTGGCCAACAATGCTTTTGACGATTGCAACAACACTGCTCATTGAAGATTTCTCCGGCGATCCATTCTGTGGGTGTTCCTAAGGCTGAGATCCGATGGGATTCATCAGCCTGGGAGGTGCGTAGTTTATAAATCGGATGACGTCAAATAATTGGCTATATTTTTTGGCGATTTACTTTATGCCAAACTATTGACCTTCTTGGCGCCATCCTAAACAATCGCCTCGCTAATGTCACATTGATATTCATGCGGCGAACCGTCCTACATGTGTGAACCAGTTCCGCTTTTGAACTTTCCGACGTACGGTCATTACGGTAGCCATTTTCTAACGCAGCACAACCAAGTTGCTGTGACTTGAGACAAGAAGTCCTGGGGATTCTTAAAATGCGTTTGCACCTGCTTAAGGCAATACCGTTCGTTCTCGCCGCCAGTTTCGTACAAGCCCAAACCCTGCCCCAGGCCATGCAGCAAGCGCTGGATGTGCACCCTGAGATTCAGGCAGGTGTCAACGCTCGTATCGCGGCTGACTATCAGTTGCGTGCGGCCAAGGGTGGTTACCTGCCCCGTGTCGACTTGAACGCGGGTTATGGCCGTGAAGGCACCGACAGTTCATCCACTCGCGCCCGTGGCGGCCATTGGGACACCCTCAATCGCGGCGAATCGAGCCTGCGCCTGCAGCAAATGGTTTTTGACGGTTTTGCCACCTCCAGTGAAGTAGGGCGTCAACAAGCCACCGTTAACTCCCGCGCTTTTTCGTTGCTTGGCACTTCCGAGCGCACTGCATTGACGGTAGCCCAGGTTTACCTGGACGTCCTGACCCGTCGTGAGTTCGTGCGTCTGGCCGAAGACAACCTGCGTAACCACGAGCGCATCTACGACCAGATCAAACTGCGCACCCAGCGCGGTGTCGGCAGCGGGGCTGACCTGGACCAGGCTGAAGCCCGTTTGGCCCAAGCCCGTAACAACGTGATCACCGAGCAGACCAACCTGGCCGACGCCCAGACCAACTACCTCAGTGCCGTCGGCCAAGAAGCCGATCAGTTGGAGCGTCCGCCCAGCTTCATGGCGCTGCTGCCTGCAGACCTGAATGAAGCGCGTCGCCAGATGCTCGATAACAGCCCGATCCTGCGTTCGGCCGAATCCGATATCGCCGCTGCCGAAAAACAATACGAAGCCGCCAAGTCTTCCTTCTACCCACGTTTCGACGCCGAGTTGGGCCGTAACGCCGACAACAACATCGACGGCGACGCCAGCCACAACAACGGCTGGGAAGCCATGCTGCGCATGCGCTTCAACCTGTACGCCGGTGGCAGCAACAAGGCTGAGCTGGAGTCCAAGTCCTACCAGTCCAACCAGGCCCTGGATATCCGCAACAACGCCTTGCGCCAGTTGAACGAAGAACTGGGCCTGGCCTGGAACGCCATGAACAACGCCAATGCCCAGGTGCCGATTGCCCAGCAATACGTCGACCACAGCAGCAAGGTGCGCGGCGCCTACCAGAAACAATTCAGCCTGGGCGAACGAACTCTGCTTGACTTGCTCGACAGTGAAAACGAGCTGTTCACCGCTTCGCGCCGTTTGGAAGAGATAAAAAACGTTCAGTTATTTACTCAGTACCGAATCAAGGCGACCATGGGCGAGTTGCTCAAGAGCCAAGGAGTGGTCGCACCGATGGCCTCCGTCGTCCAGAACGACGTGAAGCCGAAAGTCCAACTGCCTGGGATGAATTGAGCTATTCCTTATAGTCCCATCTGTTAGTTGAGAGAGCCCGCGTGGAATCAGAAGTCAGTCGAGTCCATCTCAGTCATGATCCACGCACATTGCACGACGACCCGTTACTCGACGGGTTGTTGGCTCTCTGCGCCCTGCACCAGAAGCCCGCCAGCGCGGCGATGCTGACCACCGGTCTGCCATTGCCGGCACAGCAACTGACCGCCGACTTGCTGGCCCGGGCTGCGGCCCGCGCCGGTTTGCAAGGGCGGCTGCTGCAACGCAAGCTCGATTCGATCCCCCCGATTGCCATGCCGGCGCTGCTGTTGCTCAAGGATGGCCGTAGTGCCGTGCTGCTCGGCTGGCAGGGTGAGGACGAGGCGCAGGTGCTGCTCAGCGAAAGCGACGGCGGTGAAACCATCGTCAAGCGCCAGGCGTTGGCCGATGACTACACCGGTAAAGTGTTCTTTGCCCAGCCCCAACACAAATTCGATGTCAGCCACGGCACCCTGATCCCCCGGGCCCGCTCCTGGTTTCGTGACACCCTCAAGCGTTCGCGCTGGCTCTACGCCGATGCCATCGCCGCCAGTTTCCTGATCAACCTGATTGCCATGGCAGCGCCGCTGTTCGTGATGAACGTCTACGACCGCGTCGTGCCCAACCAGGCCACCGCCACCCTGTGGGTGCTGGCGACCGGTATTTTCATCGCCTACGTCTTCGACCTGGTCCTCAAAAGCCTGCGCAGCCTGTGCCTGGACCTGGCCGGCAAGAAAACCGACCTGATCATCTCGGCCACGTTGTTCGAGCGGATCGTCGGCATGTCGATGAAGTACCGTCCGGCACGGGTCGGCAGCTTCGCCCAGAACATCCACGAGTTTCAGAGCCTGCGTGATTTCCTCGCCTCCCTGACGCTCACCAGCCTGATCGACTTGCCGTTTACCCTGCTGATATTCATGGTTATCGCGATCCTCGGCGGGCATCTGGTATGGATCCCCATGCTGGCCTTCCCGATTGCCCTGGGCATCGGCTACCTGCTGCAAAAGCCGCTGGTCGCCACCATGGAGCGCACCATGGCCCTGGCCTCCGAGCGCCAGTCGAGCCTGATCGAAACCCTGGCCGGGCTGGATGCGGTCAAGGTCAACAACGCTGAAAGCGAGCGCCAATACCAGTGGGAGCAAACCATTGGCACCCTCAGCCGCCTTGAATTGCGGGTGAAAATGCTCTCTGGGCTGTCGATGAACATCACCCTGCTGATCCAGCAATTGGCGGGTGTGATCATGATTGTCTTCGGGGTCTACCAGATCATCGACGGCAATCTCAGCATGGGTGGCCTGATTGCCTGCTACATGCTCAGTGGCCGCGCCCTCAGCCCGCTGGCGTCGCTGTCGGGCCTGATGACCCGCTACCAGCAAGCCAAGGTCACCATGGTCTCCACCGACCAGATGATGGAGCTGCCCCAAGAGCGCAACTTCGAAGAACGCCCTTTGAGCCGCCGTACCCTGCAGGGCGCCATCGAGTGCCGGGGCCTGAATTTCACGTACCCCAACCAGCAGAACATGGCACTCAAGAACATCAACCTGGTGATCAAGCCCGGCGAGAAGATCGGCATCATCGGGCGCAGCGGCTCGGGTAAAAGCTCCCTGGCCAAACTGATCGTGGGCCTCTACCAACCCGACTCCGGCGCCTTGCTGGTGGACGGCGTGGACATTCGCCAGATCGACGTCAGCGAACTGCGCCACAACGTCGGCTATGTGCCCCAGGACATCCAACTGCTGGCCGGCACCCTGCGCGACAACCTGGTCTCCGGCGCCCGTTACGTTGAAGACGAAGTGGTACTGCAAGCCGCTGAGCTGGCGGGCGTCCACGAATTTGCCCGCTTGCATCCACAAGGCTACGAGCTGCAAGTGGGCGAGCGCGGCCAGAACCTCTCTGGCGGCCAGCGACAAAATGTCGCCCTGGCCCGCGCCCTGTTGCTCAACCCGCCTATCCTGCTGCTGGACGAACCAACCAGCGCCATGGACAACACCGGTGAAGAACGCTTGAAACAGCGCCTGCAAGCCGTTGTGGAAAACAAGACCGTGGTGCTGGTGACGCACCGTGCGTCGCTGTTGTCCCTAGTGGACCGTTTGTTGGTCATCGACCGTGGGCAAATCCTTGCCGATGGCCCGAAAGCCGTAGTGATGGAAGCGTTGAAGAAGGGGCAGATCAGTGTTGCGTAAATTCAAGGACGCGGTCCGTCGCTATTTCATTGGTTCCGATTCGCTGGATGGCCAGCCACTGCCAGAGGTCAAGAAGGCCCTGATCGAAGATGCCCCGCGTGTGGTGCGGTTGACCATCTGGGGGATCATCGGGTTTTTCCTGTGCATGCTGCTGTGGGCCGGTTTTGCCAAGGTCGACGAAGTGACGCGCGGTGATGGCAAGGCTATTCCATCCTCCAAGTTGCAGAAGATCCAGAACCTTGAGGGCGGCATCGTCGCCGAGCTGTACGTCAAGGAAGGGCAGATCGTCGAGGCTGGCGCGCCACTGATCCGCCTGGATGACACGCGCTTTGTCTCCAACGCTGGTGAAACCGAGGCCCAGCGCCTGTCGCTGTTACTGCGCATCGAGCGCTTGAACGCCCAGGTCGAAGACCGGCCGCTGAACATTCCTGAAGACGTGCGTGCCGCTGCGCCCACCCAGGCCATCAACGAGCAGTCGCTGTATGAAAGCCGGCGCCAGCAGTTCAAGGATGAAATCGGTGGTTTGCAGGAACAACTGACCCAGCGCCAGCAGGAGATGCGCGAATACACCTCCAAGCAAGGCCAGTACCGTAACCAACTGTCGTTGCAGCGCCAGGAAATCAACATGTCCGAACCCCTGGTCGCCCAGGGTGCGGTGTCGCCGGTGGAAGTGCTGCGCCTCAAGCGCGCAGAAATGGAAACCCGTGGGCAACTGGACGCTACCACCCTGGCCATCCCCCGTGCCGACTCGGCGATCAAGGAAGTACAACGCAAGATCGACGAAACGCGTGGTAAATACCGCAGTGAAGCGCTGACCGAGCTCAACGAGGCACGTACTGACCTGAACAAGGCCCAGGCCACCGGCAAAGCTCTCGAAGACCGTGTGAGCCGGACCCTGGTCACCTCGCCGGTGCGCGGGATCGTCAAGCAACTGTTGGTCAATACCATTGGCGGCGTGATCCAGCCGGGCAGCGACATGGTTGAAATCGTGCCGCTGGATGACACCTTGCTGGTAGAAGCCAAGATCCGCCCGCAAGACATCGCCTTCCTGCACCCGGGGCAAGAAGCCGTGGTCAAGTTCACCGCCTACGACTACACCATCTACGGCGGCCTCAAGGCCAAGCTGGAGCGCATCGGTGCCGACACCATCACCGATGAAGACAAGAAAACCACCTACTACATGATCACCTTGCGCACCGACCGCAGCCACCTGGGCACCGATGAGAAGCCACTGATCATCATCCCCGGCATGGTCGCCTCGGTGGACATCATCACTGGCAAGAAGACCATCCTCAGCTACCTGCTCAAGCCCATCATCAAGGCCCGGGCCGAGTCGCTGCAGGAGCGTTGATCTCGATTGCCTGGCCTGGCCTCATCGCAGGCAAGCCAGCTCCCACATTTTGGACCGCGTACGCCGTTCAATGTGGGAGCTGGCTTGCCTGCGATGGGGCCCTCAACCCCACCCCATCCCCCAGGCCCTACCGCAAAAAGGCCATATCGTTATTCTCTAACGGTATTTAAATTTCAATTCTTATATCTATAAAGTCACTCTCCTGACTGCCAGGGAGTGATCACATGTCCACCGCCACAGCCGCCTTATCCACCGCCCAAACCTTCGACATCCTCCCATTCCCCGGCAGCGTAGGCGCCGAGATCATTGGCCTGGATCTGTCGCGCCCGGTCAACGACCAGGACTTCGCCCGCATCCACCGCGCGCACCTGGACCACCATGTGGTGGTGTTCCGCGACCAGCGCATCACCCCCGAGCAACAGATCGCCTTTAGCCGCCGCTTCGGCGTGTTGCAGATCCATGTGCTCAAACAGTTCCTGCTGGCCAACCACCCGGAAATCCTCATCGTTTCCAACATCATCGAAAACGGCCAGTCCATCGGCCTGGGCGACGCGGGCAAATTCTGGCACTCGGACCTGTCATACAAGGAACTGCCGAGCCTGGGCTCGATGCTCCACGCTCAGGAACTGCCGTCCGAAGGCGGCGACACGCTGTTTGCCGACATGCACAAAGCCTGGGACCAGTTGCCCGAGCATCTGCGCAAGGCCGTGGAAGGTCGCAGCGCAGCGCATTCGTACACCGCGCGCTACAGCGAAACCAAATTCGAAGGCAACTGGCGCCCGACCCTGACCCCCGAACAACTGGCCCAGGTCGCCGAAGTGGTGCACCCGGTAGTGCGTACTCACCCGGAAAACGGGCGCCAGGCGCTGTTCGTCAGCGAAGGCTTCACCACCCGTATCGTCGGCCTGCCCGAAGACGAAAGCCGCGACCTGCTGGCCCAACTCTTTGCCCACAGCATCCACCCGCACAACATCTACCGCCACAGCTGGCAGCCCCACGACCTGGTGTTCTGGGACAACCGCTCGCTGATCCACCTGGCCGCCGGTTGCCCCAGCCACCTGCGTCGCAAACTGTTTCGCACCACCATCCAGGGCGACGCCCCCTTCTGATTCGGAGCATGACCATGTCCAGGAAAACCCCCTTTGCACGATTGGCCGCGACCGTTGGCCTTGGCGTCAGCCTGTTGGCCGGCAGTTTGGTTGCTCCCGCCGTCGCCCAGGCCGAAGGCGAGATTCGCATTGCCGAGCAGTTCGGCATCGTTTACTTGCTGCTCAATGTGGTGCGCGACCAGAACCTGATCGAAAAATACGGCAAGCAGCAAGGTATCGACATCAAGGTCGACTGGACCCAATTGTCCGGTGGCGCGGCGGTCAATGACGCGCTGCTGTCTGGCTCCATCGACATTGCCGGCGCCGGTGTCGGCCCGCTGCTGACCATCTGGGACCGCACCCATGGCAAGCAGAACGTCAAGGCCGTGGCTTCCCTGGGCAACTTCCCTTACTACCTGGTCAGCAACAACCCCAAGGTCAAGACCATCGCCGACTTCACCGAAAAAGATCGCATCGCGGTACCGGCCGTGGGGGTTTCCGTGCAGTCGCGGTTCCTGCAATACGCGGCGGCCAAGCAATGGGGCGACAAGGAATTCAATCGCCTGGATAAATACACCATCGCCGTGCCGCACCCGGACGCCACGGCTGCGCTGATCGCCGGCGGTACGGAGCTGACCGGGCACTTCTCCAACCCGCCGTTCCAGGACCAGGCCCTGGCCAACCCGAACGTGCATGTGGTGCTCAACACCTATGACCTGTTGGGGCCGAACTCACCGACCGTGCTGTTCGCCACCGAGAAGTTTCGCAACGACAACCCGAAAACCTACAAGGCCTTTATCGACGCACTGACCGAGGCCGCGCAGTTTGCGCAGAACGACAAGGGCGCCGCTGCCGACACCTACATCCGCGTGACCAAGGCCAAGATCGACCGTGCCGCGCTGCTGAAAATTATCGACAACCCGCAATTCGAATTCAGCGTCACCCCGAAAAACACCTACCCGCTGGCCGAGTTCCTCTACCGCGTGGGCGCGATCAAGAACAAACCCGAGTCGTGGAAGGATTACTTCTTCCAGGATGCCAAGCCGCTGCAAGGGAGCTGAGATGAACGCACCCTTGCAAGGCCACACGGCCAGCAACCTGAACACCACTGAGGCGCTGCTCTCGGTGGATCACGTCAGCCTTGAATACCGCACGCCCGAACGGGTAGTGCGGGCCACCCACCAGGTCAGTTTCGAGATCGATCCGGCCGACCGTTTTGTACTGCTGGGGCCTTCGGGCTGCGGCAAGTCCACGCTGCTCAAGGCGGTAGCCGGTTTTATCAAACCCTGCGAAGGCGAAATTCGCCTGGTAGGGCAGAAGGTCGAGCAGCCGGGCCCGGATCGCATCGTGGTGTTCCAGGAGTTCGACCAGTTGCCGCCGTGGAAAACCGTCAAGCAGAACGTGATGTTCCCGCTGCTGGCGTCCAAGACCCTCAAGCGTCGCGAGGCCGAAGAACGGGCGTTGTATTACCTCGACAAGGTCGGCTTGAGCGCCTTTGCCGACGCCTATCCCCACACCCTGTCCGGTGGCATGAAGGCTCGCGTTGCGATTGCCCGGGCATTGGCCATGCAGCCGAAAATCCTGCTGATGGACGAACCGTTCGCCGCACTCGACGCCCTGACCCGGCGCAAGATGCAAGAGGAGTTGCTGCTGCTGTGGGAGGAGGTGCGTTTTACCTTGCTGTTCGTCACCCACTCCATCGAAGAGGCCTTGGTGGTGGGTAACCGCATCCTGCTGCTGTCGCCCCATCCAGGGCGTGTGCGCGCCGAAATCCACAGCCATCAATATGACCTGCACAGCCTTGGCGGTGTGGAGTTCCAGGCGTCGGCGCGGCGTATTCATCGCCTGTTGTTCGATGAAACGCCCGAGGCAGAAACCGAGTTGGATTTCGCCGATATCCGCATCGCTTATTGAAGGACTGTGCCCATGCGCCAGGAATATGAAATCACCCTGCAACCGCTGCCCGGCGTGCCCGTGGAGCGTGCCTTACCCCTGCGTCAGCGCCTGTGGCAACAAGGCTGGTTGCGCAAAGGCTTGATCCTGATCGTGCTGGCGCTCCTCTGGGAAGCAGCGGCGCGCTATCAGAACAACGACCTGCTGCTGCCCAGTTTCCTGCAGACCTTCCACGCCTTCTACGACGGCATTGCCAGTGGCGAGCTGTTGGGTAAGGTCAGTATCTCGCTGGTGGTGCTGCTCAAGGGCTACCTGATCGGGATTGTCCTGGCATTCGCCCTGACCACGTTGGCGGTTTCGACCCAGATGGGCCGTGACCTGCTGAGCACCCTGACCTCGATGTTCAACCCGCTGCCGGCGATTGCTCTGCTGCCATTGGCGTTGCTGTGGTTTGGCCTGGGGCAGAACAGCCTGATTTTTGTGTTGGTGCACTCGGTGCTGTGGGCCTTGGCACTCAACACTTACTCGGGATTCATGGGCGTGTCGGAAACCCTGCGCATGGCCGGTCGCAACTACGGCCTCAAGGGCATGCGCTTTGTGCTGTTTATCCTGATTCCGGCGGCGTTGCCGTCGATCCTCGCCGGGCTGAAGATTGGCTGGGCCTTTGCCTGGCGTACGCTGATCGCCGCCGAACTGGTGTTCGGCGCGACCAGCGGCAAGGGTGGCCTGGGCTGGTACATCTTCCAGAACCGCAACGAGCTGTACACCGACAAGGTCTTCGCGGGGCTGGCGGTGGTGATCCTTATCGGCCTGCTCGTAGAGAACCTGGTGTTCGACATCCTGGAGCGCGTCACCGTGAAGCGCTGGGGCATGCAGCGATAAACCCTTGCGGGGGCCTGGAGCCCCTCGCCACCGGGCAGTACCGGTAAAGCCTGCTACGATTGCGTGCGCTGTACTCCAAACCCATCATGAGTGCTTGGCATGCAATTACCGGATATGAACCTGTTGGGGGAGCCTACAGAATTCGGAAAAAATCGTACGCTAAGGTTTTCCGACCTGTCGTAACGGCCTGAATTTCCCGTCTTCCAGCTTGCGGCTCTGCCGCCAGACGTAATCGCCAGTCAGGTTGATGTGCTCCCATCCCAACGGCGATAGATACTGATACAGGTCGGTATTCACCGGTTTTCCGGCGTCAGCCAACCCCAGGGTGGCCCGTTCTAGGTAGACCGTGTTCCACAGCACAATGGCGGCGGTCACCAGGTTGAGGCCGCTGGCCCGGTAGCGCTGCTGTTCAAAGCTCCGATCCCTGATTTCACCGAGGCGGTTAAAGAACACTGCCCTGGCCAGCGCGTTGCGCGCCTCGCCCTTGTTCAGCCCAGCATGCACACGGCGGCGCAGCTCGACGCTTTGCAGCCAGTCCAGGATAAACAGCGTGCGCTCGATCCGGCCCAACTCCCGCAGGGCCACGGCCAAACCGTTCTGACGCGGATAGCTGCCCAGCTTGCGCAGCATCAACGAGGCAGTGACAGTGCCCTGTTTTATCGACGCGGCCAGGCGCAGAATCTCGTCCCAGTGAGCCCGCACGTGCTTGATGTTCAACGTACCTCCAATCATTGGCCGCAGTGTCGGGTAGTTCTGGACACTCTGGGGCACGTACAGCTTGGTCTCGCCTAGGTCGCGGATGCGCGGGGCAAAACGAAAGCCCAGCAGGTGCATTAGGGCGAAGACGTGATCGGTGAAGCCCGCAGTGTCGGTGTAGTGCTCCTCGATCCGCAGATCCGACTCGTGATACAGCAGTCCATCGAGTACATAGGTCGAATCCCGAACACCGACATTCACCACGCGGGTGCTAAACGGTGCGTACTGATCGGAAATGTGGGTATAGAACAGCCGCCCCGGTTCGTTGCCGTACTTCGGGTTGACGTGCCCGGTGCTTTCGCCTCGACCGCCTGCGCGAAAGCGCTGGCCATCGGACGATGAGGTGGTGCCGTCTCCCCAGTTAGCCGCAAAGGAATGGCTGAACTGGCTGTTGACCAGTTCGGCCAGTGCCGCCGCGTAGGTTTCGTCGCGGATGTACCAGGCTTGCAGCCAGGACAACTTTGCGTAGGTCATTCCCGGACTCGAATCGGCCATTTTGGTCAGTCCGATGTTGATGGCATCGCCAAGGATTGCAGACAACAGCAGCGTTCTATCCTTGGCCTGGGCACCATCCTTCAGATGGGTGAAGTGACGGGTGAATCCCGTCCATTCATCCACGTCCATCAGCAGCTCGGTGATTTTGATACGTGGCAGTAGCTGACTGGTCTTGTCGATCAGCGCCTGAGCGGTGTCCGGTACCGCCGCATCCAGCGGCGTAATCTTCAGCCCGGACTCGGTGAGGATGGCGTCGGGTAGTTCGTTGTCCTTGGCCAGCTTGGCGACGGTCGCCAGTTGCTGCTCCAGCAGCTGCAAGCGCTCCTCCAGGTACTGGTCGCTGTTGGGATTGATCGCCAATGGCAGCGCCTGTTCCTTCTTGAGCACGGCAAACTTCGCGGGTGGTAGCAGGTAATCTTCAAAGTCACGGAACTGCCGAGAGCCCTTGACCCAAATATCGCCGGAACGCAGCGCGTTTTTCAGTTCAGACAAGGCGCAGATTTCGTAAAAACGCCGGTCAATGCCTTCCGGCGTGATCACCAGCGGTTTCCATCGCGGCTTGATGAAGGCGGTCGGTGCATCCGATGGCACCTTGCGCAGGTTATCTGCGTTCATCTCACGCAGCTGCTGGATAGCATCCAGCACGCGTTGCGCTGCAGGTGCAGCCCGTAGCTCAAGCACCTCCAGAAAGGCTGGGGTGTAGCGGCGCAACGTGTTGAAGTTCTCGCTGACCAGGTGCAGGTGGTCGAACGCCTCGGGCCGGGCCAGCAGCTCGGCATCGGTCACGCTCTGGGCGAATTCGTCCCAGGGGATGACCGCCTCGATGGCGGCGAACGGATCGTCCCCCGACGCTTTGGCCTCCAGCAAGGCCTGGCCTATTTTCGAGTACAGGCGCACCTTGTCGTTGATCGCCTTGCCCTGTTTCTGGAACTGCTGCTGATGCTTGTTCTTGGCGCTACTGAACAGCTTGATCAGAATCCGGTCGTGCAGATCTACCAGTTCATCGGTCACCGTGGCGGTGCTTTCCAGCACCACGGCCGCCAAGGTCGCGTAGCGCCGTTCGCTCTCGAACTTGCCCAGATCCTGAGGCGTCATCTGCCCGCCTTCACGGGCCAGCTTCAGCAACCGGTTCTGGTGGATTAGCCGGTCGAGCCCTTCGGGCAAACCCACCAGCTGGAAGATCTTCAGCCGTTCGATGTGCTCCATTATGTGCCGCGAGTTCGGTTTTAGTGGAGACTGGCGTAGCCACGTTAACCAGGTGCTATTGCTGCCGGCCTTGAGGGTTAGCAGTTCGTCGAGCTTGTTCCGATGTTGCTGGCTCAGCGGCTCGATCAAGGCACGGTAAACCCTGCGGTTGGCTCGTGCCACGGCTTCAGAACAGGCCCGATCGATCACCGTCAATGTCGGTAAGATCCGCCGTTGTTGACGCAGACTCTCCAGGGCCTGCCCGGCCAGTAACAAGCTTTTGTCGGTTTGCTGGGCCAGGTTGGTCAACTCGCGTACCAGAGCGCGAAAGTCCGAAAGCCCGAACGGCAGCAATCCAAGGTAGGTGCGCAGCTCCTGGGCGTGTTCGCGGCGGGTGACATCGCGCTCGCCGTACTTCGGCCAGCTTTCAGGCGCCGCCTGAACCTGTCGGGCCACCCACTCAATGACCGGATCGGGCAGCACGCTGTCGCTGGCCAGCGCGTAACCGGGGTAGCGCAGCAGGCAGAGCTGCACCGCAAAGCCAAGGCGATTGGCATCACCCCGGCGCTGACGGATCAGCGACAGGTCGGACTCGTTGAAGGTGTAATAGCGGATCAGGTCGTCTTGGCTATCCGGCAGGGCAAGCAGGGTGTCGCGCTCAGTGGCCGAAAGGATCGAGCGACGGAGCATGTGTCAGTCATCCCTGCGAAGGTACTGGTAGAGGGTTTCCCTACTTATACCGAACTCACGGGCTAACTGGGCCTTCGCTTCGCCGGCAGCGGCGCGTTGCCTGACTATGATGGCCTGTTCATCGGACAGGGCCTTCTTGCGGCCCCGGTAAGCACCACGCTGTTTGGCCAGGGCAATGCCCTCGCGCTGTCGCTCGCGAATGAGGGCTCGCTCGAACTCCGCGAAAGCCCCCATTACCGACAGCATCAGGTTGGCCATGGGGGAGTCGTCACCAGTGAACACCAAGCCTTCCTTCAGAAACTCGATACGCACGCCGCGCTTGGTCAGCTTTTGCACCAGACGCCGCAGGTCGTCCAGGTTGCGGGCCAAGCGATCCATACTGTGCACCACAACGGTGTCACCCTCGCGGACAAAGCCGAGCATGGCCTCCAGTTGCGGACGCTGGGTATCCTTACCAGATGCCTTGTCGGTGAACAGCTTGCCTACCTGAGTCTGTTCTAGTTGGCGTTCCGGGTTCTGGTCGTAGCTGCTGACCCGGACATAACCGATACGTTGTCCCTGCAAGCTGCCTCCGTAGGCTTCGCTAATGCTTAATGATCAGAGGCAGCATTCGCTGCCTCTTACCCTGCTTGCAATACGGGTACTCTCAATGAGAGACGCTGATAGACCCTTTTTGTAAGTTGAATACCTGGGCCAGGTGTCCATCCAACTCACCTTGCATATCGCCGATGAAACAGATTTTTGAATTGGCCGGTGCACGTTTAAGCGTTGCTTTAACCTTGTTCCGAAGTGGTGTAGATCCGAGCTTCAGCTCCTGGAAAATCAGCGAGTCATTACGGCCCTGCGGAAGATTGGACAGTGCCTCAACAGCTGCCTGACCAACCAAAGTCATATGCGGTTCACCACCCTTTATCTCTCCACCCGCCCAGCAGCAGTAATATTTTTTTCGGTCGTACTCGACCTAAAAAACCATAAATTCCAGCGACTGTCCTGGGCGAGTCCCCATTTTTTCCTGCACCTGCAATAGAGTTCCAGCCTCAGGCTTGGCTCCGGCGACAAGTGTCGATTTGATCGATGGCATATTCATTCCTTTTTGATGTCAATGACGTTCAGCACGTCAATTGTGTCAGGCTGAAATCTATGATATTCGTTAGCAAGTGTCAATAAAATGTACTTTCAACTCTAACCTGACGCTGAGGGTCTTGGCAGCCTGACATCAGGTTAGGGTATAGCCCAACCTGACGGATCGATTGACAGCTCATTATTATTCACTATGATTAACCCTGAGTCGAGCTATGGCAAAGTCACTCAAAATAAATCACAAAGGATAGATGA
>Ga0256410_1001714_pt1 | contig 16183 bp, 13 predicted proteins | sample PhyWR1_FD_185983 | JGI IMG/M metagenome (GOLD analysis project Ga0256410, IMG submission 185983) | Leaf surface microbial communities from wheat plants in UC Gill Tract Community Farm, Albany, California, United States - DLSL W.R1 | ecosystem: Host-associated > Plants > Phyllosphere >... | reverse complement strand
TGCCGCCATTCCTACGCTACCATGTGCCTCATGGCAGGCATGAACCCTGCGTTTATCGCCAATCAGCTAGGTCACAGCGTACAAATGTTGCTTTCAACGTATGCTAAATGGCTAAATTCCAGCACAGACTGGAGCGAGCTCGGGAAACTCGAAAACAGCATGATTGGTACAAAATTGGTACGACCCGACGAGGTGCCACTCTGAAACCCGCATGGAATATAGTCCTGTGACACTGGAACAAAACTACACCGCGATTCTCGGTCAACTCGGCGAAGACGTTTCCCGTGAAGGCCTGCTGGATACGCCAAAGCGTGCAGCCAAAGCCATGCAGTACCTCTGCCGTGGCTATGAACAAACCCTGGAAGAAGTCACCAACGGTGCCTTGTTCAGCTCTGACAACAGCGAAATGGTGCTGGTCAAGGACATCGAGTTGTACTCGCTGTGCGAACACCACCTGCTGCCGTTCATCGGCAAGGCGCACGTAGCCTATATCCCAAGCGGCAAGGTGCTGGGCCTGTCAAAGGTTGCGCGGATTGTCGACATGTATGCCCGCCGCCTGCAGATCCAGGAAAACCTTAGCCGCCAGATCGCCGATGCCGTGTTGCAAGTGACCGGTGCCCTGGGCGTGGCCGTGGTGATCGAAGCCAAGCACATGTGCATGATGATGCGCGGTGTGGAGAAACAGAATTCGTCGATGATCACGTCGGTGATGCTGGGTGAATTCCGCGAAAACGCGGCCACCCGCAGCGAATTCCTCAGCCTGATCAAGTAACAGGCTGAGTACGAAAAAGCCGGCGTTCATCGCCGGTTTTTTTTCGCCCGCAAAATTGAGGTAAGCTGCGGCCCCTTCTTCATGGGCAAGAGGTTTCAGCCATGTTCGTCAAAGCACTTCGAGTGGGCCTCGGCCACGTCATCATCGCGGGCGACTTTCTTACCCGCCCTCGCAAAAAACAGCGTTCCGCCGAGCAACAGGCACAGGTGAACGCAGCGGCCAAGGAACTGACCCTGTATCAGTTCCACGCCTGCCCGTTCTGTGTGAAGACCCGCCGCACCTTGCACCGCCTGAATGTGCCCGTCGCGCTGAAAGATGCGAAGAACAACGAACAGGCCCGCCAGACCCTGCTGGAGCAAGGTGGCAAGATCAAGGTGCCGTGCCTGCGTATCGAAGAGAATGGCCAGACCACCTGGATGTATGACTCCAAGATGATCATTGATTATCTGGACAAGCGCTTCGCTGCGGTCTGACAGGCTTACGCCGCTTCCACATTTAGTTCAGTCTTGCCAAATCAAGATCGAGTAACGCCGAGCCCAGGCACTTGCCATGGGCATCCAGCGCCAGCGAACGGGTGACCCCACCGCGCAGGATGCCCGGCAGTACGAAGTTCAGGGCCTGCACGTTCGGCAATTCATAGCGCCGCACAGGCGCCGCCCCAGGCTCCCGCAACCCCGCGAAAAACTCGGCCACGCGCTCGGCCGTCAACTGTTCGCACAGCAGTGGGTAATCCTCGGCACGGTAGGCAATGATCGAGATATTCGACGTATCGCCCTTATCCCCAGTACGGGAATGGGCCAGCGTGTGCAATTTCATGCTTCGATCCTCGGATTGACCTTATCGCGCGGTAGCAACAACGACGCCACCGCCACCACCTGACGTACGCTTTTGCTCGCGCCGCCGCCGCCCGACGGGCCGTTGGTGTAAAGGGTTTCCACTTCATTGCCCACCCGCACCGCCTCGCCGCGATCGTCACAGCGCGCTGCCACGCGCAGGCGTACTTCCCAGGGCTCGACCGTGCTGCGTGGGCCGTGGAGCGAGTCCATGCCGATCAGTTCGGCACGCACGTCCTGCATCTTCACGCCCATTAACTCAAGCCGCTTGAGGACGACATCCCGCGCCAGCTGCGCCCGTGCGACAGCACCAGGGCCGCCGTAGGACATCTGCCCCTCACCAATCCAACCGTCCAGATAGCCGACGCTGACCTTCAACTTTTCGGGGCGTGCACGGCCGTCCGCACCTTGGGCACGCACGCGATCAGTACTTTCCTCAACAAAGCCCACTCGAGAGAAATCGGCCGTCACGTCAGGCGTGAGGTACGCCGCCGGGTCATGCACTTCATAGATAAGCTGCTCAGTGCAGGTTGCGCCGCTGACCCGCCCGCCGGATCCGGCCACCTTGGTAATCAAGGCTTCACCCTCTGCGTCAATCTCGGCCAGGGGGAAACCCAGGCGCGCCAGGTCCTCCACATCCTTGAAGCCAGGGTCTGCAAAATAGCCACCGCTGACTTGCCCGGCGCATTCAAGCAAATGCCCCACCAACGTGCCACGCCCCAGGCGCTGCCAATCGTCCGCGGCCCAACCGAATTCAAACATCTGCGGTGCCAGGAACAGCGAAGGGTCAGCCACGCGTCCGGTGATTACCACGTCCGCATCCGCGCGCAGCGCCTGCAGAATGCCGTCGACGCCCAAATAGGCATTCGCGGAAATCAGCCGCTCGCCAAGGGACTCGACGGTCTGGCCGTTATCCAGCAAACACTCGGGCCGCAACGCCTTCAACACATCATCGCCGACGACCGCAACCACCTTCAGATCAAGGCTCAGTTCCTTAGCTATTCGACGCACCTCACTGGCGGCCGACACCGGATTGGCCGCGCCCATATTAGTGATCACCCGCAAGCGACGGCGGCCGTCCTTTTCGCCAACAAAGGGCAGCACGCGGCGCATGCGTTCACTCAGCAGCGGATCGTAGCCACCGTCTGGATCGTTGATCCGCGCCTGTTGCGCCAAGGCAATCGTTCTTTCGGCCAGGCACTCGAACACGAGGTAATCCAGGTCGCCCTGCTCGGCCAGTTCCACGGCAGGTTCGATACGGTCGCCGGAATAGCCGGCGCCGGAGCCGATGCGCAAGGTTTTCATCTCAAATAACTCCCAGGAGCAACGCCGTCAGGGTCATCAACACCGACGCGGCGAACAGAAACGGAATGGTGAAGCGCTGGTGATCGGCCAGTTCGATCTTGCACAGGCCCACCAACAGGAAGGTCGCGGGCGTCAGCGGGCTGACGGGGAAGCCGGTGGTGTGCACACCGAGCAACGAGGCCTGGGCCACTTGCAGGGGGTCGACGCCCAAGGCTTTGCCGACTTCGGCGATCACCGGCATCACGCCGAAATAGTAGGAATCGGGGTCGAACAACATGCTCAACGGCATGGAAATGAAACCCACCACCGCAGGAATCAACTTGCCGTGGCCGGCGGGAATCTGCGCCACCGCCACTTCGGCAATCGCCTTGAGCATGCCGGTGCCCTGCATGATGCCGGTGAACACCCCGGCGGCGAGCAGGATGCTGGCCATGGTCAGGGCGGTCTTGGCATGGGCATCGATGCGGGCGCGCTGGGCGTCGACGTTCGGGTAGTTGATGCACAGCGCCACCACGGTGCCGAGCATGAACATCACCACCGGGTCGACCCAGCCGGCAATCATCACCACCATCACCAGCACGGTCAGGATCAGGTTGACCCAGAACAGGCGCGGGCGACGCAGCTTGATATCGTCGTCACTGAGTACTCGCTGGGGCACTGCATCCACGGTGGAGCCGGCGCCGAGGCCCAGGCGTTTTTCTTCGCGACGGCCCAGCCACCAGGCACAGGCGAAAACGAAGATCAGGCCGACGATCTGCACCGGGATCAGCGGTTGGAACAGGTCTGCCACCGGCACGTGCAGGGCGGCCGACGAACGCAACACCGGACCGGTCCACGGCAAGAAGTTGACCCCGGCCGCCATCGCGCAGACACAGGCAAGGATGCGTTTATCGATGCCCAACCGTGTGTAGAGCGGCAGCATCGCCGGCACCGTCACCAGAAAAGTCACTGCGCCGGAGCCGTCCAGGTGCACCAGCAACGCCAGGGTCGCGGTACCAACGACAATGCGTGTAGGACGCGTCCCTACCGTGCGCAGGATGCGATCGATGATGGGGTCGAGCATGCCGGCATCGGTCATGATCCCGAAAAACAGGATCGCGAACACAAACATGCCCACGACCGGGGCGACGTTCTTGATACCGGTGATGATGAAAGCGCTGGTTTGCAGGCCGAACCCGCCGAGCAACGCGGCGATGATCGGCAGTGCGATCAGGGCCACCAGGGGCGAGAGGCGTTTGCTCATGACGGCAGCGAGCAGGCACAGGATGGTAATGACACCCAGGGTAGCGAGCATGGGTTACTCCAGAGCGGCCTTGGTGGCCGGTTATTGTTTTACCCGGAGTATTGGAAGCGGGTTAGTCTTTGTAAATTGGAATATTCACCAGCTAGTGTTCTGAAAAACAAAATGAAGAACAGTATCCAACACATTCAAGCGTTTCTGGCGGTGGCCCGCACGGGCAGTTTCACCAAGGCAGCCAATGAGCTGCATCTGTCGCCTTCTGCACTGACCGTGCAGGTGCAACAACTGGAGGATTGGCTCGGCGTCGCCCTGCTCGACCGCAGCCCGCGCCATGTCAGCATCACCGCCGCCGGCCAGGACGCGCGCGGCCCCATGGAAAAACTGCTGCTGGACCTGGACAACATCGTCACCGGCTCCCGCGACCTGGCCGCCCTGCGTCGAGGCGTGGTCACAATCGCCGCGCTGCCTTCGGTATGTGCCGGCGCTTTGCCGCCGGTTCTACGCTTGTTTCGCGAACGCTTTGCCGGGATCGAGGTGCGCCTGCATGATCTAGTGGCCCATCGCATTCACGCTCAGGTGCGTTCCGGCGAGGTGGATTTTGGTATCGGCGTGCGCGCACGGCTCAGTCATGGCCTGGAATTCGTGCCGGTGCTGAATGATCGCTTGTGCGCGTTTGTACCGCTGGATCATCCCCTCACCCGCTTTCCCCAACTGACCCTGGAGCAGTTGGCGGACCAGCCGATCATCCTCACCGGTCGCGACAGCAGTGTGCGCGAGCAGGTGGATGCGTTGTTTGACCAGACACGACTGACCCTGAACGCAGGCATGGAAGCCAACTACATGTCGACGGTGTTGGCGCTGGTGCGCCAGGGGCTGGGGATCAGTGTTCTGCCGGAATCGGCGGCGGACAGCCTGGAGGGATTGAAGCGCATCAACATCGAGCATCCCGGCGTGAATCGGGAAATCGGCTTGATCAGTCGGAGCGGGATGGGGCTGAGCCCCGCAGCGCAACGCTGCTTCGATCTGCTGCACGACGAACTACCTGACACACCCTTGAGCTAAATGTGGGAGCGGGCTTGCTCGCGAATGCGGTGCGTCAGTCGAATCATCAGTGACTGACACACTGCATTCGCGAGCAAGCGCGCTCCCACATTTCGACCCCGTTATCAGTCCAGCATCGGCACATACTTCGGATGGCTGGCTACCCGCGCCATCCACGCCTGCACCCCCGGATAGGCGTCCAGGTCAAAACCACCTTGATGGGCCACATGGGTGTAGGCATACAAGGCCACGTCGGCGATGGAGAACTGATCGCCCACCAGGTACGGCGTCAGCTGCAACTGGCGCTCCATGACCTTCAGCGCTTTGTAACCGCCCTTGTGCAGCTTCTTGTATTCCTCCAGACGCTCCTGGGGAAGCCCCAGGTAAAACTGGATAAACCGCGCCACCGCAATGTACGGCTCATGGCTGTACTGCTCGAAGAACTGCCACTGCAGCACTTGGGTGCGCAGGCGCGGCTCGGACGGCAGAAACTCACTGCCATCGGCCAGGAAGTTGAGGATCGCGTTGGACTCCCACAGGCAAGTGCCGTCTTCCAGTTCCAGCACGGGGATCTTGCCGTTGGGGTTCTTCGCCAGGAATTCGGCGGTCTGGGTGTCACCCTTGAGGATGTCCACATCCACCCATTGATACGGGATGCCCAGCAGGCTGAGCATCAATTTGATCTTGTAGCAGTTGCCCGATTTGTAATCGCCATAAACCTTGTACATGGGGCTCCCCTTATGCCGCTTGCGCGTGCTGTGCTTGCCGGACCACGGCGGCCAGGCGCTTGAGACCTTCGTCGAGGCGGGCCGGGTCGATATGGCTGAAATTGAGCCGCAGCGAACCAGGGTGTTGGTCCGGTTCGGAAAAGAACGGTTCACCGGGCATGAACGCGACGTCCTGTTCCAACGCTGGCGCCAACAAGGTGCGGGTGTCGAGTGGTTGTTTCAAGGTCAGCCAGAAGAATAATCCACCTTGGGGCACTTGCCAGTCGGCCAGATCGGCAAAATGACGCTGTAGCGCAGCCTGGAACGCATCGCGGCGTTCGCGATAAAAACTGCGCAGTTCCACCAGGTGCTGCTGGTATTTTTCGCTGCCGATCCACTGCATCGCCTGCCATTGGCCGACACGATTGGTGTGCAGGTCGGCCGATTGCTTGAGTTTGAGCAGGTGCGCAAACAGGTCCGGGCTGGCGATCAGGTAGCCGACACGCAGGCCTGGCAACAGGGTCTTGGACACGGTGCCGGTGTAGATCCAACTGGCCTTTTTCAGGCGCCCGACGATGGGTTTGGCACTGCCGCCATCGAAGGTCAGTTCACGGTAGGGCTCGTCTTCGATGAGCGTGACACCGAATTCATCGAGCAATGCGGCGACAGCTTCGCGCTTGGCTTCGCTGTAACGCACCGCCGAAGGGTTCTGGAACGTCGGGATCAGGTAGATGAATGCCGGACGATGGCGTTCGAGGCTGGCGCGCAGCGCGCTCAGGTTTGGGCCGTCGGCCTCCAGTTGTACCGTGAGGCAATCGGCGCCGAACAATTGGAAGATCTGCAACGCGGCCAGGTAGGTCGGGCCTTCCAACAGAACCTGGGTGCCTTTATCGATGTACAGCTTGGCCGCCAGGTCCAGGGCTTGCTGGGAACCGCTGACCACCAGCACTTGGCTGGCCTGGCACGGCACGCCGAGTGCGCGGGCTTCGGCGGCGAGCAGTTCACGCAACTGCGGCTCGCCTTCGCTCATGCCGTATTGGCCGATGTTGAGGGGCATGTCATCCCAGTCCAGCGCGGGCAGCATGGCTTCGGCCGGGAGGCCACCGGCGAACGACATCACTTGCGGGCGCTGGGCTGCCGCGAGGATTTCACGGATCAAGGAGCTTTTGAGGCGCGTAACACGTTCAGAGAAGGCCATAAGGTCACCGGTAGCGAAGCCTGTGGGAAATACGTCAAACTGATTGACCGAAATTACGACAACTTAGACGGATACGTCAATATGCTTGACCTTAAAAACCCCACCGCCCAGCAAGAAGCCATGGAAGCGTTCTTCTTCGGCTACCAGGCGTTTACCGCCAAGGCCGACGAAATGCTTGAGCGCCGTGGTCTGAGCCGGGTGCATCAGCGCATTGTGTTTTTTATCGCGCGTTACCCAGCCTTGAGCGTGAAGGAACTGCTGGAATTGCTCGGCGTGAGCAAGCAGGCGCTGAACATTCCATTGCGCCAGTTGCAGGAAATGCACTTGGTGAACAGCGTTGCGTCCGAGACCGACAAGCGCAAACGCCTGCTGGAATTGACTGAGGAAGGCTCGCGTTTCGAGCACTCTCTGCGTCGTGAACAGGTGAAACTGTTGCAACGCGCGTTCAGTGAAGCGGGCGAAGAAGCGGTGACGGGATGGCTGGCCGTCAACCAGGCATTGAGCGCGAGCTAGCCCTTCACGCGGCTATTCGAAAACATTATTTGCTTTATTTGTATACAAAAGCATAATTCGCTTCGCGCGAGTTCCTGACCTATTGGTCAACAAAACCCGCCAGTACCTCAAAGCGCTGCGGCCCATCCGTGACCGGCGCTGGAAATAACAATAAAACTCTTGAGGAGTACTCGCTGTGGATAGCCGCAAATCCGAAGCCCCGACGCTCGACCTTGCCCCCTCACAGAACGGCTGGCTGGAACGCCTGTTCAAACTGCGCTTGCATGGCACCACAGTGAGGACCGAGCTGATCGCCGGCCTTACCACCTTCATCACCATGGCCTACATCATCTTCGTCAACCCCAATATCATGGCCGACGCCGGCATTGACCACGGCGCGGCGTTCGTTGCCACCTGCATTGCCGCCGCGCTGGGTTGCCTGCTGATGGGCCTGTACGCCAACTGGCCGGTGGGCCTGGCGCCGGGCATGGGTTTGAACGCGTTCTTCACCTACACCGTGGTCGGCACCATGGGCTACACCTGGGAAACCGCGCTGGGCGCGGTGTTTATCTCCGGCGTGTTGTTCATGGGCCTGACGCTCTCGCGGGTGCGTGAATGGCTGCTCAACAGCATTCCCGTCAGCCTGCGCCACGCCATGGGCGCCGGGGTGGGCTTGTTCCTCGGGGTGATCGGCCTGAAAACCGCCGGGATTATCGTCGAGAGCCCGGCCACGCTGATCAAGCTCGGTTCGCTGCATGAACCCGCGCCGCTGCTGGCGGCCGTGTGCTTTCTGCTCATCGCCATCCTCAGCTACCACCGCGTGTTCGGCGCGATCCTGATCAGCATCATTGCTGTGACCCTGGCCGGCTGGGGCCTGGGTTTGGTGCACTACAACGGTATGATCTCCACCCCACCGAGCCTGGCGCCGACGTGGATGGCGATGGACATTAAAGGTGTGTTCAATGTCAGCATGATTAGCGTTGTATTTGCATTTCTTTTTGTACACATGTTTGATACCGCAGGTACACTGATGGGCGTCGCGCAACGGGCCGGCTTGGTCAATGCCGATGGCAAGATCGATAACCTCTCCCGCGCACTGAAAGCCGACAGCGCTTCCAGTGTGTTCGGCGCCATGGTTGGCGTGCCGCCGGTGACCAGCTATGTGGAAAGTGCCGCGGGTGTGGCCGCCGGTGGCCGCACCGGGTTGACCGCCGTGACCGTCGGTATCCTGTTTGTGGCCGCGATGTTTTTCGCGCCGCTGGCCGGCATGATCCCAGCCTATGCCACGGCCGGCGCGCTGATTTATGTGGCGATGCTGATGATGGCGAGCATGGCGCATATCAACTGGGACGAAGCCACCGACAGCATTCCGGCGATCGTCACGGCGATTATGATGCCGCTGACGTTTTCGGTCGCCGACGGCATCGCCCTGGGCTTTATCACCTATGTGGCGCTGAAGGCGGGCACCGGCAAGTACCGCGACATTTCCGTAAGCCTGTGGGTGCTGTGCGCGATTTTCATCGCCAAGTTCGTATTTCTATAAAAAGGAGTGACGCATGACCCTGGAAACCTGGCTGCTGTTCAGCGGCGCGGCATTGATCGTGATCCTGATCCCGGGGCCACTGTCCCTGTTGATGATCAGCAACAGTCTCAACTATGGTCTGCGTCGCTCGTACCCGGCGTTTCTTGGCGGCGTGTTTGCCTCAATCTGTCTGTTGAGCGCCTCGGCACTTGGCCTGGGCGCGTTGCTGCTGGCCTCAGAACAAGTGTTCAGCGCACTGAAGATCGTCGGCGCGCTCTACCTGTTCTACCTCGCCTGGCAGAGTTGGCAGCAATCGCGCCAACCCTCCCAGGGTGCGGTGGTCCCCCAGGCCATCGCCACACCGCGTTTTCGCGCCTTGTTTGGCCGCGCCTTTGTACTGGGCGCCAGTAACCCCAAGGACATCCTGTTCTTTGCTGCTTTCCTGCCGCAGTTTCTCAACCGCGAGCAACCGTTCCTCTCACAACTGTTGGTCATGATCGCCACCTGGGCCATGCTCGATCTGCTCTGCAAATTGGCCTACGGCCTTGGCGCCCAGGGCGCTGCGCGCTATCTGCGCAGCGGCAACGGCCAGAGCTGGTTCAACCGTGTCAGTGCGGGGCTATTCGGCGGCGCGGGGGTGATGGCGCTGATCAAGGTCAGGACGGGCTGACTTTGGCAAAATAAACGCTGGGTTGACTCATGCCCTCAGTACTCCATTGAATGCCTGCAACAATCCTGATCAGACGGTTTTCCCTCATGGCACGCTTGACGCTTGCCAACGGAAGCAGATGAGGATGGTCGATGAAGGTTTTTTTGAACCATTCATTCGTCAGCCGTGTGTTCAACCTTATCGTACCTGCGTAAGTCCAATGGGTTGATAGGTAGTAAACCTCGTTCGAACTGGAAAGGGCATGAGTCGCGATCAGGTCATGTACAAGTACATTCGAACGTCTTACCTGAACCTGCTGCACATCGAAGCCCTGCTGCTGCAACTCCCGCGTGACAGCCTGACGCATTGCAATACCCCGCTGCTCCGTCTGCCTGCCGCCCCGGGGGCGAAGCGCCGGGTCCAAATTGTGGATCCGAAAATCGACACGAGTGAAGCCTGGGGCCTTGTCTTCCAGACTAATGAATATCGATGTTCTTCCCCTCTCGGTGGCCCGCAGCATTCTCAGCAAATCATCCGTCTGACCCGGCCTCGCGGGGGCCGCGGGCAACCAATTGTCCAGCGTCGCCCTGACATTGAGCATGTGGCTGGCCGTCGCGGGACGCTCCGGGCCTGACAATTCAATAATCCTTGCCACGGCAAACTCTCGGCTTTTGGCGGTAAGGGTCGGGAACGCTGTGCCTACAGACTGCGACAAAGGCCTATCGAACAAGCGTTTATGAACCTGCCAGTGACCCGCAGGATTACGTGACACCGGAAAGGGCTGCTCGTGTAACTCCGAGCTTGCCCAACGTTCAAGGCTCAGGGTCGCCAGTGAAACCAGCGGCTCATTGCGGTGGATAAACACGATGCCATCCAAGGGCGCCTGGTCACCTTGCGGGAGCAGCCTGTAATAACCACTCCACAGATCAAGCACGCCTGCATCAGGGGGCGCCATCTGCAGGAGATAGTGCGGAAATCCACGGGCATCCAACGCGTTATGGAATATCCCAGGCGCCGGGGAACTCATCTGCGTGTCCGGAGGTTGGGTACGCCAATTCAACCAATGGTCAGACGTCGTCATGGACTGACGAATGGCGTCTTCCGTTGCCCCGCGCACAGTCGGTGGGCGCCAATCGGGCGGCGGTGGCGTGGGTGGACGCCACGGGTTGAGACTGCCCGAACTCGGCCCCGCCATCGGTTGCGGCGCATCCGCGCTCAGTAACCATTCCCTGGGCTGGTGGATAGTCAGAATCAGTTCGTCTTGACCCGGTGACTGCCGGTTTTTCAGACGCAACCACTGCTCGCTGCCGCGCCGGTAAAGCGGAAACTGGTGGGTGCCATCCTCCACGAAACACTCGCCATTTTTCACGTAGACACCACGCTCGCTGGCACCTTTGAGCGCTACGGCTCCCTCAGGTACGCCTTTGACCTTGAAACGCTCCAGCGCTTTGAGCTGAGTCACCGCGGGTGGCGCAAAGCGCGAAGGCCCACTGTTTTCGGCCATGCGCAAGCGATGTATCCGACCCAACACGGCGCTCAGTGTTGGCCGTGCAATACGGGGTACGGCACTGCCCGCCTTCCTCGGGCCGGGTATGAAGTTCGAAAACAGGTCGATCGCCAAAAACACGCTCATAAAACCCACATCGACGGCATCGTGAGCATCACCAAAACGATGAAAACGCCGCGCGACCAGCAACAACTCATAGGCTTCATTGAACATCCCGTAGAGCGGAGAAAAAAAACCTACCAACCTACGCCGGGTGGCATCGCTCTGCTCACCCAGGCGGCGAGCTCGATATTCCTGCAGCGTCTTGCCGGAATCACTGGCGGCCTGGGTCCGGCGTTGCAGTTCAAGCACGCTGGCGCGGTACAGCAAGGCCTGGGCATGGCTGTGAGAGGTTGGGACAACCGCCAGCCAGTGCTGTGGATCACAGGCAATCTGCTCGAGGACTTGAGCTTCAATCAGGTCCGGTATCGGTGTGGGCTCCAGGTGCTTGATGCTAAATGAGCGTACAAACTCAAGCCCCTGCCAAACCCCCTTCACCATGAAAAAACCAGGTAATCGGTCCAGCAAACTGAAGGTGATGCCATCCGGATGATGGGTTATTGGATCAATTGCCCAACCGGGGGCGACCTGTCGCGCCAGCGCCTTGGCGTTGTCCGGCAATGCACCGATACGGTTGAGTTCATCATGGGCCCGTTGCAGGCTGCCGTACTCGGTGAGTATCAGGTTTTGCGCCGCCTCGGGCCAATAGACCACGCACACCCCGGAAGTCTCGTCGTGCACCAGCACAATCCCCGCGATATAGCGATCATGCAGCATCGTGTGCCCCACCAATTGAATCACGTACAACTGCAACTGGTGCTGGTTTTTCAACAGATCTTGCGGTGTTCTTGCCGCCATTGCCGTGTTGAATACACGCTGTGCGGTAGCCGACAGCCCCCGCTGAGCGGCCGAGAAAAGATGATGCTCAAAGCCGGTACGCAAGGCACGATTCAATAGCTCGGGAATACGCCCTTCGCCGGGCCTTCCGTGAGCGTCAACGCGTGGATAAAACACCTCATTGATCAACGCATCGTACTGGCCGCCGATATCCAGTGAGGACACCAGACTGATCAGGTAACCCGCATTGAGCCGCTGCTGCCAGTCAGGCTTTAGATAACGGGCACGATTGAGTCGCCACTTCGTCCAGGGGGCCAGCGGGTCCAGGTTGTGCAGTGCCAGTTGCAGCAGACTGAACGTTGTCCGCTCAGCGGTCGGGGTCAGTCTTATGTTGCGATCGCCCACCGTGCACGTGGCTGAGCCGACACAAAAGCTGCCGTATACGCCATCAGGCATATCAATAAAGGGCGCATCGATATCCCACTGCGGGGAGATACCATCCTGACTCAAGCGAGTCTTCAAGGTGCGACGGGCGAACGTATACAGGTCAGGCAGCACGTACTCAAGCCGGTTTTCGAAGGCATAGGTACTGCTCAGGTACAGACGCTGCAAGTGCATGAATTTTTTACGCTGGGCGCGCGTGGCATATGCCAGCCACGTGGGCAGTTTCTTCGCCTCAGACACGGTTTTGCGCAGTAGCTCGACATTCGCCCAAGCCTGGCTCAGGGCATTATTGACGGGGATTTTCAGCTGCTCCTCCAGCTCGCCCCTCAATAGCGCACGACTCAACTCGGGGCCCTTTACCTCACTGAAAATGCGTGTAATGTCCTCGGTGCTTGTCTCCAGGCGATGGTAACAACCGAGCAATTTTTTCAGTGCGGCCAGCGCTGGCTTGCCCTTGATCTCAAGGTAACGAACAGCGAGTGTTGCCCGCGCCGCATGGGCACGCAGGTCGCGGCGTTTATCACGCTCGACAGCGCCCCACAGCACCGAGCCGTCAAGGCTGCTCAAGCTGGCCTTTAGGCTCCGGGTCAATGCGTCCACACAGGAAAACGCCTTTACCCCACCCTCCACTCCAAACGCGTACAACACCACCGGATGCTGGCGGGTCGGGACCCTCATCGCAGCCGCCGTCGTTATCACCCAGACGTTATGAAGCGGGTAGAAGGCGTCCGGCTCGCTGCCCACCGCAATCGACAACACCCGGGTATCAGTGTCCGCGAATCGGGTTGCCGAGGGCTGCGCTACCACTTCAATCACCAAATCTCGATGGGCCGTACCGATCAACTTGAGTCGGTGTAGCAACTGAACCTCACACCGCAAGGATTCGGTCTGGGCCTGCATAAAACGATTAACCCGTCGGGCTCTACCTGCTCCGTCAGGACGCTCCGCCCAGAAAGCCAGCTCGAGCAGCCGGGACCTTGCGTTTTGCATCGCCGTATTCAGCACAAAGGCATGCACGCTGAGTTGCCCCATCAGGGACATGATCTCCAGATAGGCTGGCGTTTCTGCGCTGATGTCATCCAGGTTGAGCAGTGCGAGCAGACGTTTTTCATAGCGCTTGACCTGCTGTTCCTCGGTGAGCAGGGCCAAACCCGGCGCTGAACTGGCGAAGACTATTTCTTCAGCGCGTCGTTGCTGGTCCCACCTGAGCAAGTGATCGCCCATGGAGCCGAGCCGAGCGCCACCGGCCAATTGCTTTCGGGCGCACTGCGCATGCGTAAGAAACATCGCTGCGTTCAGGGGTTGAGGTGCGGGTTTCTGGTCAGAAAACACGTGCGCAAAATGAACCTTTACCGCACATCCCAGCTCGTTGTTCCATTGCCCGGCCAGTAACGCCTGGGCGCCCTGCTCCAGTGCATCGTCCATCACCTCCAAGCCACAAATAAAACCAGCCGCTGGCGATATATCTGCCGGCCGGTGCAACGCCTTACGGCGACTGATCGGCAAGCAATCCCAGAGCTCATGGAACAGGGACTCGTTCAACGCCAGCAGGTCGCACTGCAGGGCATTGAAGGACGCGGCCTCGTAAAAATTCCGAACCGCCCCCGGTAGATAAACCACATGTGACGCGTCGCTGGAATTGCCCTCCCGGTAAAGATACAACGCACCGGGAATCGCGACGGCAGGAGTACCCGGCCACATCAATTGGCTCACTTTCACGCTGGCCCACTCCCCACCGGCGCGCTCACGCGCTGCTGCGGCCGGAGCATCGATCAGGGCTTGCACCATGGCCATGCCCGCACTCGTCAACTCCTCCAACTGCAACGCCATGAAGGCACGGTCGGCGAAGAGCGCCTTTTGCAACTCGACCCAACGCTCGCGACGTGTGAGCCAGGATCCAGGCACCAGGGTGTTCCAATAGCGCGAGGCCGCGTGATCCAGTCGCTCAAAGAGCCTCAGCGCTATAACACGCTGCAAAACCTCCTGCGGCGTGTACGGTAACTGTTTGTTCGGATCGCCCCTGACACTCAATGCAGTGAATTGATTGACGTTGGTCACCACCGTGGGCAGGGCCAGTAACGACAACGCCCGGTCGGTCAGGCTGTCGACTTTGTGGGGTATGCCCGGTGGCCTGGACTCGGTAAACAACAGGCTATCCGGTTCCATTGCGAACGCTTTGCGCAACTGGGCGCGAATGACCGCCAGGATTTTGGGCGAACGCCCTATCAGGCGAGCAAGTTCATGCGTCGACTCTTTACACCGCGAGTCGGCAAGCGCGATCTGATTGATCAGACGGCTGGGGCGGGTGGCGGCGGCGATCCGCCGCATCAATGGCTCCCGAATAGACTGTAACGCATGGGGATCGTCGGGATCGAAAGAGGGCGCAGCGCTCGGGTGATCCGTGGGCAATGTCATGATGCTTTCTTATCGAGGAGGAAAACGCCCAGCCTAAACATCACCAACCGCCCCACGGCACTAGATAGTTAGCCGTGCAACGGGCAAAAAAAAGCCCGCAGTGTGCGCGGGCGAAACCAACGAAGAGCTTTGGGGGTGTGAAGCGAGGTGACGCTCAGCTACCGCGATAGGTGGAGTAGCTGTAAGGCGAAATCAGCAGCGGGACATGATAGTGATCCTGTTCGGCGCTGATGCCGAAACGCAGCACCACCACGTCGAGGAAGGCAGGATCTGGCAGTTGCACACCACGGGCGCGGTAATAATCACCCGCGCTGAATTGCAGCTGGTACACCCCACTGCGGTAATCATCACCTTGCAACAATGGTGCGTCGCAGCGGCCGTCGCTGTTGGTCACCGCGGTGGCTACCCGCTCCAGCTGTGCGCCTTCGACGCGGTACAGCTCCACCTTGATTGCGCTGCCGGGGCAACCGTGTGCGGCGTCCAAAACGTGTGTGGTCAAACGTCCCATGGCGTCTACGCGCCTCCCATAGTCAGTAGAAAAGTGATCCGCACCTTTTCAGAGCAGCGAAAAAGCCGGCAGTGACTGATTAAGACACTTTTAAATAAAATTGTACACAATAAATTCAACACGCCATCGCTCCCCTTTGGAAGCGAGCGCGCTCGCGAAAATCGTCAACAAAAACCCTGGCGTTCAGGCTGAAAGTTGACGCTCTCACGTTTTTCACGGGCACACTCGCTCCCGCAAGGAATTTTTGCCAGGTTAGCTGACCGGTTGGGCAAGTTTCTTGCAGGTGTTTATTCCAGTGGCCCGCGGAAAAAATGCAGAAATCTAGGCTTACAAAGTGGACAATAAGTTGTATACAATCACTCATCGCTAACACGACGAACAAGAAGGAAGACTGCAGTGAGCGCTGACTACCCACGCGACCTGATCGGTTACGGCAGTAACCCTCCTCACCCCCACTGGCCGGGCAAGGCGCGCATTGCGCTGTCTTTCGTACTCAACTACGAAGAAGGTGGCGAGCGCAACATCCTGCACGGAGACAAAGAGTCCGAAGCCTTCCTTTCGGAAATGGTCTCGGCCCAGCCGCTGCAAGGCGCACGCAACATGAGCATGGAGTCGCTGTACGAATACGGCAGCCGTGCCGGCGTGTGGCGCATCCTCAAGCTGTTTAAAGCATT
>Ga0256410_1001712_pt1 | contig 16205 bp, 11 predicted proteins | sample PhyWR1_FD_185983 | JGI IMG/M metagenome (GOLD analysis project Ga0256410, IMG submission 185983) | Leaf surface microbial communities from wheat plants in UC Gill Tract Community Farm, Albany, California, United States - DLSL W.R1 | ecosystem: Host-associated > Plants > Phyllosphere >... | reverse complement strand
AAAAGCCGCTACGCCCCACACCCAGCCACAACGCGCTGGATGTCCCGATTGAAGGCGAGTACGGCTTACCAAAAATAAGCCAAACCCGCCCCCGAGAAGCCGGCCACAAGCCGGCTTTTTAATGCCTTTCTGAAAGCCATTCTCAGCTACTGAACTCCTCTGCAACCTTGCTAGATCAAGGGTTTCGGCCTATTTTCGTTCTTGTGACTTCCGTTTTGATCCACCCTCTTCCACGGCGAAGTGGGGGAACCGGTGGGGGAACTGAGGGTAGAAAAATGGGCAAGCTGACCGCGAAGCAAGTCGAGCATTTGGGTATAACGATTCGCGGCAGATAGATCGGCAGAGCTTGTTGGACTATGCCGGACATCTGCGCCAGCAAGTTGAACAAGGGGCTATCTGCATCGCCACCGCGCAAAATCGGTTGTCCAGCGTGAACCGAACGATGGCGGCGCTTCGCGGTGATCAATATGTGAAAGTGCCGAGTCCGAGCAAGGCGTTGGGAATGCGCCGCACCAGTGTTCGTCGCTCGGTGCCGCAAGGCCAAGACCGCGAACACGTGAAGCGGATCGTCGAGGTGCTGTGCGAACACCCAATGCCGCGCGCCGCGGCCATCGCGCAGTTAGCTCGAGCCACTGGCATGCGCTTACGCGAGGCCATTTTGGCCGACCTACCACGTCTAAAACGTGAGGCCGAACACTACGGCAAGATCAACATCCAGGACGGCACGAAAGGTGGCCGCTCCGGTGCGTCGGCACCTCGCTGGCTCAAGGTGGATGAACACATTCGAAACGCGCTGAGGTTTGCCGAACAGGTCTCACCCGATGGCAGCCGCAACCTGCTTGCACCGGATGAACGCTACCTCGATTTCCAACGGGGAATCGTTCGTCCCGCACGAGCCATCCTCCATCAGCACAAGCTCAAAGGCTTCCACGAGTTACGAGCCGCCTATGCGTGCGAGCGCTATGAGCAAATCACCCATCATCCTGCGCCTATTAACGGTGGCCATTGCTATCAACTCGACCGACATCTAGATCGGGAGGCCCGAGTGCTAATCAGCTATGAGCTCGGGCACGGCCGTATCGACGTGGTATCGGCTTACATTGGCGGTCGAGCATGAGCAGAGCTGTTCCTTAGCGGCGAACTCAATGGCTCACATGCCAGTCGCCTACGCTATATCCGCCAAGCCAAGATTATCCATATGGTGATCTACAACCACTGGCAGCGCGATAACCCTTGGACGTGGCGACGAAAACACCTCATGTGGTTCTTTGACCATCACTTGGAGAAATGCAGCGAAGCCTAGTCCGCCCTCCCTGAACGAACATCGACACTATACGACGGCCAGTGAGGCCCGACCGCTGATCGTGGATAGCCGCCCGCCATTTCCGCACACACCGCCTCCAGTACTGCCAGACAGCTTGCTGAGGCATCCTGAGTTAGAATCCCATCCATCATTTATATCCTCTGGAAATACGTCGTTCGCAGGCGACGAAAAGGAAAACCGTAATGCCCCTAACGCTTCAGCAACTGGAACGTCACCTGTTCAAGGCCGCCGATATTCTGCGCGGCAAAATGGATGCCTCGGAGTTTAAGGAGTACATCTTCGGCATGTTGTTCCTCAAACGCTGCTCTGATGTGTTCGAGGAGCGTTACGACGAGGTCGTGGCACAGGAACTTAAGGCTGGAAAGAGCCAATCTGAAGCCTTTGTCTCCGCCGAAAATCCCCGCTGGTACAAGCGCGATGGCGGTTTTTGGGTGCCCAGCGCCTCGCGCTTCAAGCACCTGCTCAACGAGGCGCACATCAATGTCGGCAATCTGCTCAATAAGGCGCTAGGTGGTATTGAGGAAAACAACACCTCTCTTGATGGGGTACTGGAGCATATCGACTTCACCCGCAAGGTCGGCCAGAGCAAGATTCCCGACCTCAAGCTGCGTCAGTTAATCAGCCACTTCGGCCAGGTACGCCTGCGCAACTCTGACTTCGAGTTTCCCGACCTGCTTGGCGCCGCCTACGAATACCTGATCGGCGAGTTCGCGGACTCTGCCGGCAAAAAGGGCGGCGAGTTCTACACCCCGCGTTCGGTGGTACGCTTGATGGTGCGTCTGCTCAAGCCTACGCTGGCACACGACATCTACGACCCTTGCTGCGGCTCGGGCGGCATGTTGATCGCCGCCAAGGAATATATCGACGAGCATGGCGAGGATGGTCGCAAGGCCAACCTATTTGGTCAGGAGTTCAACGGTACGGTCTGGTCCATCGCCAAGATGAACATGTTGCTGCACGGTATTAGTACGGCCTGGCTGGAGAACGAAGACACCTTGAGCGATCCGCGACATTTGGAAGGCGGCGAACTGCTGCGCTTTGACCGCATCCTCACCAACCCACCGTTCTCCATCAACTGGGGCCATACCGAGAAAGATGCCAACGACCAGCCAGCCTGGAATCCGCTGCACCCGGAACGTTTCAAGTACGGACAAGTGCCGTTGGGTGCCAAGAAGGCCGATTTGATGTTCCTTCAGCACATGCTCGGCGTCTGCCGCGACGAAGGTATGGTCGCCACAGTTTTGCCCCACGGAGTGCTGTTCCGTGGCGGAGAGGAGAAAGGTATACGCGCAGGTATCATCGAGGATGATCTGCTCGAAGCGGTGATCGGCCTGCCAGCCAACCTGTTCTACGGCACCGGCATCCCTGCCTGTATCCTGATTCTGCGCCAACAGAGGCAGGACGGGGCCAATCGCGTCAGCGGCAAGCCAGCCGAACGCCAAGGCAAAGTGCTGTTTATCAATGCCGACCGGGAGTATTTCGAGGGGCGTGCACAGAGTTTCTTGCTGCCAGAGCATATCGAGAAGATTGCCACCGCCTTCGATGAGTTCCGTCAGATCGACGGCCTGTCCGATATCGTCGACATCGCCACCCTGCGCGATAATGGCTACAACCTGAATATCCGCCGCTATGTGGACAACGCTCCTGCACCAGAACCCCACGACGTGCGTGCACACTTGGTTGGCGGCATACCAAAGTCCGAAGTGGCAGCCAAAGCCAACCTATTCCAGGCCCACGGCCTCGCCCCCCAGGACTTGTTCGTCGTCCGGGACGAACGCTATTTCGACTTCCGCCCAAACTTGAAAAACCGCCAAGCACTCAAGCCAGCCATCGAAGGCAATGTCGGCCTGCGGGGTAAAGAAACCAAAATTCGCGACACCTTCGAAAGCTGGTGGAAAGAGCACAGACCCCGTATCACTGCCCTGGCTGGGCAAATGGACAACAGCAATAGCTTGGTCAGCCTGCGTAGCGAGTTACTGCAGAGTTTCAGTCAGTCACTGGAAAGCATCGGCCTGCTTGACCCCTTTCAAGTACGCGGCATCGTCGCTGGCTTCTGGTACCAGAGCAAATACGACTTTCTTACCCTGATGGCCCGTGGCGCTACGGGAGTAGCCGATGCTTGGCGTACCAGTATTGTCACCGCCCTGGAGGACAAAGCCAGCAAGGACAGCCCGCTGGAGCACAAGCTGGTCAAGTTTCTGCTCAGCGACTTCGTAACCGAATTAACCGAACTGGACGCGAAGAAAGCTGAGCTGGAAAGCCAACTAAAGGCTGTCGTTTCAGCCAAAAGCGAGGACGGCGAAGAGACTGAAAGCGAAACTACCGAAGGTGATGAGGAAAACACCGTCGATGAGAACCAGCTCAAAGCCTGGAAGACCGAATTGACCAAGGTGAAAAAGCGGTTAAAAACCCAGAAGGACAGCTTCACCAACCATCTGAACCAAGCTGTTGATGGACTGACGCCGGAGGCTGCTAGCGAGTTGCTGCTGACTATATTGCACAACGATATGCAGGCCATCGTAGAAAGTTATATTTCTGCCCAGCGCAAGCAGATAGTCAGCGCCTTTGAAAAGTGGTGGGATAAGTATCAGGTGACCCTGATCGAGATTGAGCACAAGCGTGATGCGGCGGCGCAGGAGCTTCAGGACTTTTTGAAGGGCTTGGGATATGTCTAATACTTTCAACTGGACAACCTGCACTGTCAAAGACGTTGTAGAGCGTCATTTCTGTGGGCCGAGTCCCGATTGTGAAGAGCGGCAAATATTTGCGCCTGAAGAATGGGGGGTTCTTAAAACGACTGCGATCACATGGGCAGGGTGGGACGAAAAGGCCCATAAAGTGTTACCAAGGGCATTTTGGGGGCAAGCCAAAATTGAAGTTCACGCGGGTGATGTTCTAGTGACAAAAGCAGGGCCACGGAATCGCGTTGGCGTTGTTTGCCATATTCCGTCCACTCGTAGCCAGCTAGTCGTTTCTGGAAAAATGATCGGCCTCAGACCAACATCGGAAACAGTCAATGCGAGTTTTCTTGCAGGACTTCTGGCCACACAAGAACCACAAAAATACATACACGATCGTACAACCGGAATGGCAGAGTCGCAGGTCAACTTCGCAAATGATGTTCTCTTGAGCACTCCTTTGCTGCTTCCTCCCATCCAAGAGCAAAACCTCATTGCGAGGGTTCTAGACACCCTCGGCACCGCCATCCGTGAAACCGAGGCGATAGTCGACAAGCTCAAAGTCGTCAAACAGGGACTATTGCAAGACTTGCTGACCCGCGGCATCGACGCCAACGGTGAACTGCGCCCTACCCAGAGCGAAGCGCCGCTGCTCTACAAAGACTCACCGCTGGGATGGATTCCAAAGGAATGGAAAGTTGGTACAGTCGAAAACTATCTAGATTGCATAATCGACTATCGTGGAAAAACTCCCGAAAAGACTGATTCTGGAGTCCCGCTCATCACCGCAAAAAATGTACGCTTAGGCTACATTGATCCAGAGCCTTGCGAGTTTATTGCGTACGAGAGTTTTGATCGATGGATGACTAGAGGGATCCCACGGCAAGGCGATGTTCTTTTCACCACAGAGGCTCCTCTGGGCAACGTTGCGCAAATAGAGACTGCAGAGAGACTGGCATTTGCACAGAGGATGATCATCCTGCAGGCAGGCCCACGAATTATTAATACATTCCTTAAGTATTTGATGCTGGGACAAATATTCCGTAACCGTCTCTTTGCCTTGGGTAGTGGCTCGACAGTTGAAGGTATTCAGCAGTCAACTTTTAGGCGACTTCTGATCACCGTCCCAGAGTCATTGGCTGAGCAAGAGAGAATTGTCCAGCAGCTCACTGAAATGGACTCAAGAATCAACAATGAATCACATTACGTCGCCAAATTGAAGCAAACAAAGTCAGGTCTAATGAGCGACCTCCTCACCGGCCGCGTACGCGTAACGCAGCTACTAGAAGAAACCGCCACATGACCGACTCACGCCCCGTCTCTCTGATCGACCCACCTGGTAGCTACTCCGACTGGCTGAGCGAACTGAAAACCCGTATCCACCACGCCCAGCAGCGTGCGGTGCAGACAGTCAATCGCGAGTTGGTGCTGCTTTACTGGAAAATCGGCAGCGACATACTCGATCGACAAAGCCGCGAGGGCTGGGGCGCCAAGGTCATCGAGCGACTGGCGCACAACCTGCGTACGGCCTTCCCCGATATGAAGGGCTTTTCCCGCGCTAACCTGATGTATATGCGCGCCTTCGCCGAGGCTTGGCCGGACGCTGAAATTGTCCAACAGGCTGTTGGACAATTGCCCTGGGGCCATAATTTGGTGCTGCTCGCCAAGCTGAAAGACCCGCAGCAACGGCAGGCCTATGCCCAACGGGCCGTCGAATATGGCTGGTCGCGCAGCGTACTGGGTATGCACATCGAAACCCGCTTGCTGGAGCGTGAAGGTCAGGCGCAGACCAATTTTTCGGCAAGACTGCCGGCTCCGGGCTCGGATCTGGCCCAACAGGCGCTGAAAGATCCCTATATTTTTGACTTCCTCGGCGTGAATCGGGAGGCAAACGAGCGCGAAATCGAACACGCTCTGGTGCAGCATGTCACCCGCTTTCTGCTGGAACTGGGCGCGGGGTTTGCCTTCGTTGGACGGCAGGTACCACTGGAAGTGGGCGGTGACGACTTCTTCATTGATCTGCTGTTCTATCACCTCAAGCTGCGCTGCTATGTGGTGATCGAGCTGAAGGCCGACAAATTCAAGCCCGAGCATCTGGGTCAGTTGGGCTTCTACCTGACGGCCGTGGATGCACAGATGAAAAGCGAACACGATGCCCCTACCATTGGCCTGCTGCTGTGCAAGAGCAAGAATAAGGTAGTGGCGGAATACGCCCTGCGTGACAGTGCCAAACCCATGGGTGTAGCGGAGTATCAATTGATGGAGTCGCTCCCAGCAGAGCTGCAAACCACCCTGCCTAGCATCGAACAAATCGAGCAGGAACTGACCGATAATTAAGCAGCAATAAGCTGACATCTGCCCGTATGGGCGCCAAGTAAACCTGATGGAATCGGATGAGATCGAAAAGATTTCATCCATTGAAAATGGAGTGGTGAGATGGGCTGGGAACTGGACGACGTTGAGCAACCCTTTGTTGCACAGCTGCAAGGACTGGGCTGGACACACATCGAGGGCAGTCTCGACATCCCGGCCGTGACGGGTCGCAACACCTTTGCCGAAGTCATTCAGGAAGCCCAATTGCGCGAACGGCTGCGGATCATCAACCTGCGCGACGGCAAACCTTGGCTGGATGACGAGCGCATCAGCGAGGCTGTTTCAGCGATCACTCGTCTGGGCATAGCCAAGCTGATGGAGGCCAATCAGAAAGCCACCGAGCTACTGCTCAAAGGCATCACGGTGGATGGCCTTCCTGGTTGGGATGGCGGTCGTAACCAGACGATCCAGTACATCGACTGGGAGGCGCCGACCAACAACTGCTTCACCGTGATCAACCAGTATCGGGTGGACTGCCCGCCAGGCTACAACAGTGGCAAAAAATTCATCGTCCCCGATCTGGTGTTGCTGGTGAACGGCATTCCGTTTGTGGTGGTGGAGTGCAAGAGCCCATCCATACCCGAGCCGCTAACAGAGGCCGTGGACCAACTGCGTCGTTACAGCAATCAACGCAAGGCGGCCTTCGAAGTTGAGGACAACGAAGGCAACGAGGCATTGTTTGCCAGTGTGCAGTTACTGATTACCAGCAGCTTCGACGAAGCGCGGGTCGGTTGCATCGGTGCCGGCTTCGCTCATTTCTCGCAGTGGAAGACCGTCGTCGGCCCTGACGGCCAAGGCAGCGAGCAGGAAGTGGCGAGCGAGCTGGGAAAATCCGCCTTGTCTGAACAGGAGCGGCTGATTGTCGGCCTGTTGTCCCCTGCACACCTGCTGGATGTGATGCGGCACTTCATGTTGTTTATGCAAGTCGGTGGGCAAACCATCAAGACCATCTGTCGCTACCAGCAGTACCGCGCTGTAAACCGAGCCATCACCCGTCTGAAGACCGGCCAGACCCGCCACGAGCACGGTGAATACGACCAGCGCGGCGGCATCGTCTGGCATACCCAGGGTTCGGGCAAGAGCCTGACCATGGTGTTCCTGGTACGCAAAATGCGCACGGACATCCAACTACGGCGCTTCAAAGTCATCGTGGTGACTGACCGTAAGGACTTGCAGAGCCAGTTGTCGGCAACCGCCACGCTGACCGGCGAGCGGCCAGAAGTGGCCTCCAGTACTGAGGGCGTAAAGGTTCTAGCTCGTCGTAAGGGGCCTGGCCTGGTCTTCGCTACCATCCAGAAGTACCGCAACTCTGAACTGGAAGACGATGCGGCACTGGGCGAGAACGATCTACCCGGAATGCCTGACGCCGGGCTCAAGGCTGCCGAGGATCGCGCCTCCTACCAAGTCAGCAAACTCTTCGAAGTATTGAACAGCGACGAAAGCATTTTGGTGCTTGTGGATGAGGCTCACCGTACCCAGGCTGGCGACCTGCAGGCCAGCCTGATGGCGGGCATGCCCAATTGCACGCGCATCGGCTTCACTGGCACACCGATTATCATGGGCGACAAGAAGCGCACCCATGAAATTTTCGGTGCATTCATCGATAAATACACAATCAAGGAAGCCGAAGCCGATGGCGCTACGGTCCCGGTGCTTTACGAGGGCCGTACAGCTCAGGGCGCGGTCAAGGACGGTGCCAGCCTGGATGAGCTATTCGAGGATCTCTTCCGCGAACACAGCAACGAAGAGCTGGAGCTGATCAAGAAAAAGTACGCCACCAAAGGCCATATCTTCGATGCCCCAGCGTTGATCGACGATAAAGCACGCGACATCCTGCGTCACTACGTCATCAATATCCTGCCTAACGGCTATAAAGCTCAGGTAGTGGCTTACAGTCGGCTGGCCGCCATCCGTTATTTCAGCGCCTTACAGAGCGCTCGCGACGAACTGCTGCGCGAGGCAGAGGCGCTGCCAGCAGCCGATAAGATGCTCGACGACGAAGCCCTGTGTGTCCGTCCACCCAAAGTACAGGCGCGTATCCAGGCCTGGCGCTACCGCGAGACGCTGCGCAGCTTGGAATTCGCTGCAATCATTTCCGGGAGCAACAACGACGATCCATCGTGGAAAATCTGGACCGATGGCGGAAAGCACGAACAACTGATCAAACGCTTCAAGAAGCCGCTGCGCGATGAGCAACCGGGCAAAGCCGATCCGCTGGCCTTTCTGATCGTCAAATCGATGCTGCTGACCGGCTTTGACGCCCCCATCGAAGGCGTCATGTACCTGGATCGACCAATCAAGGAGGCCGAGCTTCTACAGGCTATTGCCCGAGTAAACCGTACCGGCCACGGCAAGCGCTGCGGCATCGTCGTGGACTACTACGGCGTGGCCAATCACCTGAAAGAGGCCTTGGCAGCCTATGCTGACGAGGATATCGAGGGCGCGCTGGTTAGCATCAAAGACGAGGTGCCGATCCTGCGTGATCGCCACCTGCGAGTGGTGGATGTGCTGCGGCGCCAGGGTATCGAGTCGCTGGACGATACCGAGGCCTGTCTGGCCGCCCTCAATCAGGAGAAGGTACGAGCGGAGTTCGCCGTCAAACTCAAGGCATTCCTCGCTTCGCTTGATACCGTTTTGCCGCGTCCAGAGGGCCTGCCCTTTGTCAAGGACGCCAAGCGTTTAGCCTATATTCATGCCCGCGCCCGCAACCGTTACAAGGACCTGCCGGTGCTGGGCAAGGATATCGGTGCGAAGGTGCGCAAACTGATCGACGACCACGTTATATCCCTGGGCGTCGATCCAAAAATTCCGCCCATTCAGCTGACCGATGCAGACTTCGAGAAACAGATGTCACGCAGCGTCAACGACCGCGCTAAAGCCTCGGAAATGGAGCACGCCATTCGCTCGCACATCCGCAAGCATGCCGATGAAGACCCGGTGCTGTTCCGTAAACTATCCGAGCGACTGAACGACATCCTCAAATCGCTCGGTGAACAGTGGGACGTATTGGTCGCCCAGTTGCAGAAAATAATTTCCGAACTGCGCTCTGGGCAGATCGACGAGGACACGAATGCAGCGAATCTTCCCGCGCATTACGCGCCGTTCCTGCGCACCGTATTGGAGGTCGTCTGTGCCGAGGCGGACCCTCAGCCAGCTGAACTGATACGGCTGAAAGATGTGACCGTGGGGCTGGTCAATCTGCTGGTTGATGAACTGCAGAGCCACCGGGACATCTGGAGCCCTCGTAAGCGGGTAGCCCAGGAAGACCTCACCGGCCGACTATTCGACCACCTGATGCTTTTGCGGCCGCCTCTTGTTGATATCGACACCGCCGGAATACTGGCCGACCGCCTGCTAGATCAGGCTCGGGCCAGCCACGACAAGCTGATGCAGGTGTGAACATGACGGCCAGCCTGACGATCAACGATCTGTGTCTGACGCTGCGGCGCAGTGCGCGGCGTAAGACGCTGCAGATCACCGTCGAACGTGACGGCACGCTGGTGCTCTTGGCACCGCCTGAGGCGGACGAAGAATCACTGAGTCGATTCGTGCAGGAAAAGAGCTTTTGGATTTACTCTCGCCTGGCCGAGAAGGAGCGCCTGCTGCGTGCCATGCCTACCAAGGAATTTGTGGATGGCGAAGGATTCCTTTACCTCGGACGCAGTTACAGGCTCAAACTGGTCGACGAGCAGGACGTGCCCTTGAAACTGACGGGGGGACGCTTTCTGCTGCTACGCAGCCAGCTGCCACAGGCGAGGGAAAACTTTATTCGCTGGTACAGCCTGCATGCCCGTAACTGGCTCGCCTTGCGGGCAAAGGAGTACCAAGGACGTATGGACGTTTCCCCCGGAGGGGTGCGGGTGCAGGATCTTGGCTATCGCTGGGGCTCATGCGGCAAAGGTGACATCTTGTACTTCCACTGGAAAAGCATCCTGCTGCCCAAGCGCATCGCCGAATATGTCGTGGTCCATGAAATGGTCCATCTGCACGAGCCGCACCACACCCCAGAGTTCTGGCTACGGCTCGAGCGCGCCATGCCCGATTACGCACAGCGCAAGGAATGGCTGGCTGAACATGGGATTGAGGTGGCGGGGATATAAAAAGGATATCGGTAACAGCTGACGCCCTTTCTATGATCGCGACACTATCGCGGCTCATACATGTAGAAGTAATTCCCTACGGCAAATCGGTTTTTGTTGAAGTAGGCAAGATCACTAATCTGGTTGCGTACCACCACGTAGTGCCTGCAATTTTTGGCAACAGACAAATCGAAAATTTGCTGCACTGTGCTACCAAAGCTCGTCAGGGCAATCTTCTTCCCAACCAGCTGGGAAATACCGGGTAGCGCCATCGCGTCGCTATTGCGGCTTTCCAGCCATCCAGCCGCCACTTCAATACCGCCACTCGTAAGCATAATATTGAAAAGGTATTCGACCTTTCCTGTTTGTTCGTTAGCCCAACATGGTGGATAGTCCCTGCCTCCACGCGCCTCCAATTTAGCCTTGAGATAGGCTAGTTGTCCCCGCAGGTCCGAGTTTTCCTTGGTCTGATTTGTCCGCACAGCCTCAGCCAACCCTTGTGCTAGTGATTGTTCCTGGCCAGGCACCAATTTGTCGGCGAACTCCTTACCTAAATGCTGCTCAAGTTGATACTTGAGTTCAAGTGCTGCGCTTGTCTGCTTGATTATTTCGTCTGTAGTAACTTGTGTCTGGACCAACATTGCTGCCTGTTTCGACTGTTCTTGGGCATCTCCAGGCAGCTTTTCGGCTTGATGCTCGGTGATTTTTTGCTCCAAACGATCCTTAAGTGAAAGTGCGGAGACCAAACTGTCAACAGAAAAACTCTCCGAAAGTGCTGCCTTTGCTTTTTCCAATGTACGCTTCACTTCATCCAAGGATGACAGTTGCGCGTCCATATCTTTAATCTGTGCCTGCAAGCGCGCCTTTTCTTTTAATGCTGGAGCGCTCTCCACTAAGCGACTGATTACCTCGTCCGCGTCGGCAGCACTCATTTTGCCCAAATGCTCAGCTTTCAGCTGGTCAAGAGCCTGGGTCATTGCTTCAAGCGACCCTAGCTGCTCGAGCTTCGACTCGGCGGCAAGCCGCTGCTTCTGAGCATCAAAGTACATCCACCCCAGTATCATCAGCAGCATAAAAATCAGAGTAAATGCTATCTCGGTCAAGGAGAGCTGGAATATGGAGTCCGAATTTTTTCCCATCAGCGGAGGTCCTTGCAAGTCATACTTGGTTAACTACCGTGGGGAGATCGGCTGTGCCCTGCGCGCTTTTATCTAAAGCCAAGTGAAGCAAGCTAGAAGGATCCGCGTTCAATTCATTTCCTTTACCGACCGCCTCACCCAGAACAGCTAGGGTTTGCCCCGTGGTGCGCTCAAAAGCTTGGATACTGTCGGTAAGCCCAGCGAGATCTGTGCCGGACTTGATCAAGGTTTCGTGGACCGCCGAGATCGCTTGTGTAAGCCCTATTAGTGTTTCAGGCGTAAAGCCCTCACTGAATTGCGGCCTGTGTTGTAGTGCCTCCAAAATCTCTCGAATAGCTTCCTGCTGACCAGCCGACTGACGCGCTGCTTCGAGAATGGACTGACTGACGGGCCCTACTTGTTCCGCACTCTCGCGAAGGCAGACCATGTGCTCTAGAACAGCACCCATATTGTCTTCAACTTGCTGCGTACGACTCCCCAAAGCTTCGGATACTTTCCCGAGATTCTGCTCGACCGCATTCAACACCGTGATGGTCTGTGCGGTTGTGGCGGATAGCCCCTCCGACTGCGCCCGGTTGTTGGTCAGTTGTTGCTCTAGCGCCTGAGTCTGTCGCTCGACCGCATTGGAAACCCGCCCGAAGTCCTGCTGCGCCGAGCGCAGTGTATTGGAGATAACCGTGATCGAATCGATTTGGGTTTGGGCGCCCAAGAAAATCTGCTCCTGTGTCTGAGCGAGAGTTGTCACACGTGATAGTGCATCACCGATTTCATCAGAGCGAGCTCGAAGCTGCGATAGGGATGTCCGAATCCCCGTCACCGATTCCGCAACACTGGAAGACACGAGACCAACGCTCTGTGCGATCTCAGAGGTGTTGGCATGAAGCATTGAGAGTGGCTCGCTTAACCTAGACGAGAAAAAATCATCCGGGAATGTGGTAGTTAACAACCTGCTGTTGACGCCCTCGCTGAACAACTCCACCTTTTGCTCAAGGCTCTTGAGGTTGGTACCCAGAGCAAGTGAATAGCCGTCCACTGACTGAGCGAGCCTGTCACTCGACTTAGCGACCTTTTCCAACGCGGCCTCACAAGCCGCCTTGTTCTGCGCGGAAAGCTCTTCGAAAAAGCTCGTCATTTTCTGGGCATACGACGAGGTCAGGGTATCTACGCCCTCTGCCACGTTCTCAAGGGTTTTCTGGGTGCCCTCGTGCACGCGAGCCTCAAAGTTCTGCAGATGCTCGTAGGCAATCGTCAATTGTTCCCGCAAGCGGTTAGTGGCATCAACCACACTGTCTTCGGCCGAGGTCATTGCATCGTCCATATTTTGACGAAAGCCAACCAAGTACACCCGGACACTCAACCCCACGACAGTACTGACCATTGCTGCGCCGAAACGGGTAGCGATCAGAGACATATCAGTACCCATCCGAGAAATATCGAACAAGCTGATCAGGATAGAAGTGATAGTGAAAATAAAGCCGAGGTAATAGCAAGAGTCGGCAAATTTCTCATCCGAGACATCGTCCTGTGAGCGTCGAAATCCCAAGAGCACGTATACGAGCATGACGGCGATTGGTAGCGCGAAACCACAGATCCAAGGATCACTTAAGTAAAGGCCGAGCAGCGAAAAACCAATTTTCAAGACTACAGCAACGAGGAACAGCTTCTGCAATTTGAGTTTCATTGTACTTAGCCTTCCATGGGACGAACGGCAACCACTTTGGCGCCGGCGCGGGAGAAATAATCTTCCCAGAATTTCAAGTGGCGCCGAGTCTGGAGCAGAGGACTGTTCAAAACGTAATGCAACTCAACCGAGACGCCCGGAAGTTCGACCTGCATTTTTCGGCCGTATGGGGTACCTGAGAATGCTGCGTAGTCATAGGTGCCTTTGTACATCGAAAACTCAGGCGTGTTATGCAACATGTCAGAGACAATTATTAAGCGACGATTCTGCTCGATGCCATGTGCTCTAAAGCCATTGATGGACACTAGTTGGATCATTTCCAGCAGCGGCGAATGATCGGCCGGATGCTGAGCCTGAAGCTCATTGGAAACAGCCAAAAGAGGACTGCGGAAGCGTTCAGAGAATTGGCGTTTCAACCTTTTTACGTTCGAGGTCAATGCATTTTTATCGCTGCCGTCACCAGGGTTGCAGATTTCAATCAGGGGCTTCGCGGTGGTCTTGTAGTCCTCACCCAGTGCAAAGACCGAAACCAGTTCGCCGGGGGCTACTTCTTGTGTGATGATTTTTTCTAGCAATACCTGGAAGGCTTCGTTTTGGGTGAAATTCAATGGATCCGTCTTGTCTACCAACACCACTACATGGCCTAACGGCCCTTCGGCTGGGCAAAGCGTCTCTGCGTCCATGACGTGCGCATTGATTTTGAAATACGCGGCCGCGCCGCCAACAGCCAGTACCACCAACAGTAATCCTACACCGCCTAAGACAGCCCAATGCCCGCCGTCATTTCTTCTGCGTCTGCGAGCCATTATGCGACCTCCACGATTGGAGCTTTTGCCGTACCACCAAGTTGCTGCATGAGCGGGTTAAGACGGTCATATTCCCGGTTATAAGCTGCCTGGATAGCAGCACGGATGCTTTGTAAGCGCTCTTCAAGCTCGGCAACCAAACGCTCCTGAGCCTCGATGTAATTCCGGTCAGAAGCAATAGCGAAATCGGGAAGTGTCAAGGAGGTCAAAGTTGGCAGATAGGAGAAGGTTGAAGGAACCGGATGCCCCTGGCGTTCAGCCGCGTTTTCCTGCCTAAAAAGAGCTAGCAAAAAGCCCATGCAATGTTCCGCATTCGCCAACGCAGTGGTCAAGCGCGCTTGACCCTCAGTCTTTTTCTCAACTTGACTCAGCTGCCTAGTGATAATACTTCTGACGTGTTCTACGTCTCTTTTGAGCTCATTAAGAGCTTCATCCTTTAGACCTTCCAATTCGTCACGCAAGTCCAAAGCCAAACATTCATAAACCTTGATTGCTTTATCCAACCGCTTTTGATGAGCACCGTAGAACGGGTACGGATCGTTCAATTTCAAACCGTCGAACAGAGCAAAAATCGCGAATAACAAGCTAACGCCATAGAGCGCCCATGAGGTCATGTCTTGCAAATCAAAGGTAGATCGGATGAACGTTTGTAGCGCAAGTTGGCCAGGCGTATCAGCGTCGAGGACAAGCGCTTCCCGATAGTGGGAAATCATCAAGCCTATGCAACCCATAACGGTGAGGGAGATCAGTAGCACCGGGATCATGACAACCCTGATGAGGGCATTGCGGTACCAGGCAAAAGGTAAAATGAAACGCCCAACCATAGCCGAAAAGCACACATTCAGGGCCGCCGCGCCACCGGCTGAGATGAATCCACCTACTAGACCAAGGCTCGACCCTTCTGCAAAAAAGTACGCGTTCGCGACACCTTCAGCGGCAATCATGAATATCAAGAATGAGATGCAAAAAAAGTAACTTGCTCCTCGCGGAAAACGAGGTTCACGCGCCAATGCATGCTTTTGCTTAAAGTCATCCATCTCGGTTTTGGCGCTTTGGACGCTGTCCCACTTCACTCTCAGCGCAGATGCTTCGTCATCCAGAACCGTGCTGCATTTGCGTTGAAACTCTTGGTCTGCTTGCCGCGCCCGACTCACTGTGGGCGCGACATCAAGACGTGACATATTTTCGTTCAATACCAATATGCGATTGCTCGCCCAATCCACAAAGTCCAGGCGAGCTTTCTCGATACGGTGATAGACCTGAGATTCGATTGCCGACAAATTCTTTTCATCAGCGGCAGGGAGTTTCAAGGCACCTAAACGCGCAGCCTCTTCACGTATGCGGAGGTCCTTCGCCAGACCTTCATCGCTCAACTCATACAAATCCGGGTGTTTGAGGTGGGCCAGCGGTTTGGGCGAGGACTTCAGCCAGCTCAAGACCCTGAAGAGAACTCCTTGCTTTGCGTCCATATTAATTCTGCTCTCGATACTCGGTTCCATCACCACGCAGAACGGATCAGATCGGATGGCGATCATTCCGCTCGGGAGCTAATGCTGTTTTGGGGGGAAACGCATGCGCACGATCGACGCATGAGGGGATGAGACCCCGCGATAATGCCACATTGCCATATCGACTGAACAGCTAGCGGACTAATGGCGGTTGAGCCATGATCCTTTGGAAACGGGAGGGCTATATCCACCTGTGATTGAGTGCTATGCAGACAAGGTAGGCGCCAGACTACGGCAGCTGAAAAAGTAGGGATGTGGCGAAGCTAAAACGATGTATCGAGGGCAGGGCCTCCTCGATAGTTTTTCCGCCGCCAGCTCAATGCAAAAACGGGGAAATAACAAAGAGCAAAAACCCTCCAAAAAAGCCGGTCTTTTGCCGGAAAAAAACCAGGAAAAAATCGCAAAAAGTGGGGGAACAAATGGGGGAGCTGAAGATTTCATAAAAACGATAAGTTATTGATTTTCAAATACCTACATCAATAAAAAGCTAACCACAAGCCGGCTTTTTAATGCCTGAAATAATCCTCGTTCACTCGACACTCCTCGATAGCGACGCCATCACCCGCCAGTTCGCGTTCGATCTGTTCGATGCTGGGCAAACTGGTCTGCAACTCTGC
>Ga0256410_1001709_pt1 | contig 16231 bp, 14 predicted proteins | sample PhyWR1_FD_185983 | JGI IMG/M metagenome (GOLD analysis project Ga0256410, IMG submission 185983) | Leaf surface microbial communities from wheat plants in UC Gill Tract Community Farm, Albany, California, United States - DLSL W.R1 | ecosystem: Host-associated > Plants > Phyllosphere >... | reverse complement strand
GAAACAAGCGTTCGACGTGATGGTGGCCGCCGCCCGCAAGCTGTCCCAGGAACTCAACGGCGAGCTGAAGGACGATCAACGCAGCGTCCTGACCGCCCAGACCATCGAGCATTACCGTCAGCGCATCGTCGAGTTCGAGCGTCGCGCCCTGACACAGAAACGCTGAGGATTGGCTTCCAGCGTTGTCATTAGAATAAGCGCACCAACATTTGAGCAGCTTCGGCTGCTCTTTTGCTTTATGAGAGAACACCCATGACCGCCGCCCACACCCGCATCCTCGAACTGCGCGCTGAACTGGATCAGCACAACTACCGTTACCACGTCCTCGACGAGCCGAGCATTCCGGACGCCGAGTACGACCGGCTGTTCCATGAACTCAAGGCCCTGGAGGCCGAGCATCCGGAGCTGGTAACGCGTGATTCGCCTACGCAGCGGGTCGGCAGTGCGGCGCTGTCGGCGTTTACCCAGGTGAAGCATGAGATCCCGATGCTCAGCCTCGGCAATGCCTTCGATGAAACCACCATGCTCGAATTTGACCGACGTGTGACCGAAGGCCTCGACCTGCCGGCGGGCGATCTGTTCGGCGGTGGCGCAGCGGTGGAATACAGCTGTGAGCCCAAGCTGGACGGCCTGGCGGTCAGCCTGTTGTACGAGAACGGCGAGCTGGTGCGCGGCGCCACCCGCGGTGATGGCACCACCGGTGAAGACATCAGCGTCAACGTGCGCACGGTGCGCAATATCCCGCTGAAACTGCACGGCAGCGGCTGGCCGGCGACCCTGGAAGTGCGCGGCGAAGTGTTCATGTCCAAGGCCGGTTTCGAGCGGCTCAATGCCTCGCAGCTGGAAGTCGGCGGCAAGACTTTTGCCAACCCGCGCAACGCCGCCGCCGGCAGCCTGCGCCAGCTGGACTCGAAGATCACCGCGAGCCGCCCGCTGGAATTCTGCTGCTACGGCGTGACCACCGATATCAGCGACACCCATATCGGCAACCTGCAGCAACTCAAGCAGTGGGGTATGCCCATCAGCCATGAGCTGAAACTGGCCAAGGGCATTCAGGATTGCCTCGACTACTACCGCGATATCGGTGAGCGGCGTAACAGCCTGCCGTATGAAATCGACGGCGTGGTGTTCAAGGTCAACAGCATTGCTTCGCAGCGTGAACTGGGCTTCCGCGCCCGTGAGCCGCGTTGGGCCATTGCGCATAAATTCCCGGCCCTGGAAGAACTCACCGAACTGCTCGACGTGGAATTCCAGGTTGGCCGTACCGGCGCCGTGACCCCGGTGGCGCGCTTGAAACCGGTCAAGGTCGCGGGCGTCACCGTGTCCAACGCGACCTTGCATAACATGGACGAAGTCGCGCGCCTGGGGGTGATGATCGGCGACACCGTGATCATCCGCCGCGCCGGTGATGTGATCCCGCAGGTGGTGTCGGTGGTACTCGAACGCCGCCCGGAAAACGCCCGCGCAGTGCCGATCCCCGAAAGCTGCCCGGTGTGCGGTTCCCATGTGGAGCGCACGCAGTTGGTCAAGCGCAGCAAGGGCAAGGAAACCGTCAGCGAAGGCGCGGTGTACCGCTGCGTCGGCCGCCTGGCCTGTGGCGCGCAGCTCAAGCAGGCGATTATTCACTTCGTCTCGCGCCGCGCCATGGACATCGACGGCCTGGGCGACAAGACCATCGAGCAGTTGGTGGATGAAAAACTCATCGGTTCGCCGGCTGACCTCTACAAGCTCAAATACGAGCAGATCATCGACCTGGAAGGCTTTGCCGATATCTCCAGCAAGAAGCTGATCACCGCCATCGAAAACAGCAAGCAGCCGACCCTGGCGCGCTTCATCTACGCCCTGGGCATCCCGGATGTGGGCGAGGAGACCGCCAAGGTGCTGGCGCGCTCCCTGGCCTCCCTTGAACGCGTGCAGAAGGCCTTGCCGGAAGTGCTGACGTACTTGCCGGACGTGGGCCTGGAAGTCGCGCACGAGATCCACAGCTTCTTTGAAGACAGCCATAACCAGCAGGTGATCGGCGCGCTGCTGTCGCCGGACGAATGCGGCTTGCAGTTGCAGGACCAAGGCGAGTTGAGCGCCGAGTTTGCCGCCAGCACCACCCTCGGCGGTTTGCTCGACAAACTCCACGTGCCCTCCGTGGGCCCAGGCGCTGCGCAAAAACTCGCAGACAAGTTCGCCAGCCTCGAAGGCGTGATCAAGGCCGACTGGCTGGACATGCGCCAGGCGCTGCCCGAGAAGCAGGCCAAGGCCGTGCGCGAGTTTTTCGACAACCCGGACAACGCCAACCGCGCCCTGGCCATCGAGCAACAGCTCAAGGACTTCGGCATGCACTGGCAGAGCGAGAAGAAGGTCGTCGAAGGCCTGCCCGAAGCCGGCCACACCTGGGTACTCACCGGCTCCCTGGAACTGATGAGCCGCGATGTGGCCAAGGACAAGCTCGAAAGCCTGGGCGCCAAGGTTGCCGGTTCCGTCTCGGCAAAAACCCACTGCGTGGTGGCCGGCCCTGGCGCCGGTTCTAAGTTGGCCAAGGCCAGCGAACTGGGGCTCAAAGTCCTCGATGAGGAAGCCTTCGTCGCCTTCCTGGCCAAACACAACATCACGGTGTAATGCGGTTTAAGTGGCGAGGGAGCTTGCTCCCGCCGGGCTGCGCAGCAGCCCTCTCTAACAAAGTGGAACGTTCTTGAAGCGCAAATGATCTAGTCTCAGTCACCCAGGGAGAGATCGCCATGTTCCGCTACTTCGAGCAACTCAGTTCGCGCATCGCTGCACCGTTCACGGCGGGCTCCTCCCGCAACAGCAAGGTGTGGCAATGCCGTTGCGGGCAGTCCCTGTTCTTTCGCAACAGCCAGTGCCTGGCCTGCCAGGCGCTGCTGGGCTATGCGCCGCAGCAGAGCCGCTTGTCGTCCCTGCAGCCCGGCCCTGTCGTGGACACCTGGCTACAGGACGGCAACCTCGACGCCGGCGCCTTCCGCCGCTGCGCCAACCTCGACACCCCGGCCGCCTGCAACTGGCTGATTCCGGCGCACAGCACCGCGCCGTTGTGTGTGGCCTGCAGCCTCAATCGCACCATCCCTGACCTGTCGGTCGCGGAAAACCCCGAACGCTGGCGCAAGGTGGAAACCGCCAAGCGCCGCCTGGTGGCGCAACTGATCAGCCTTGGTTTGCAAGTGGTGCCTAAAAGTGTCGACGAGGACGCGGGCCTGGCCTTCGACTTCGTCGGCATCGACCTGGAAGGCAACGCGCCCATGACCGGCCACGCCAACGGCCTGATCACCCTCGACATCAAGGAAGCCGACGACGCCCACCGCGAGAAAATCCGCGTGCAGATGCGCGAACCCTATCGAACCTTGCTCGGCCATTTTCGCCATGAAGTCGGCCACTATTACTGGGATCGCCTGATCGCCAAAAGCCCCTGGCTTGAACCGTTTCGCCGCCTGTTCGGCGATGAACGCGCCAGTTACGCCGATGCCCTCGACCAGCACTACCAGAACGGCCCACGGCCTGACTGGCAGCAAACCTGCGTGAGTGCCTACGCGACCATGCACCCCTGGGAAGACTGGGCCGAAACCTGGGCCCATTACCTGCACATGATGGACGCCGTCGACACCGCCCTGGGTTTTGGCATGAGCGCCCGCGAGATGGACCTGGATTACCAGCCATTCCCCCTCACGACGCTTTACGACCCCGAACACCCCGGCGGCACGGCCTTCCTGGCGTTCGTCAACGCCTGGATCGAACTGGCCGGCATGCTCAACGAACTGTCGCGCAGCATGGGCCAGCCGGATTTCTACCCCTTTGTGCTGCCGCCTGCGGTCATCGCCAAGCTGCACTTTATCCACTTGGTCATCCAGCAAGAGGGCGGCCGCGCCGATGAAGTAGTACTGGCACAATGAAGCACCAATGTGGGAGGGGGCTTGCCCCCGATGACGGTGGATCAGGCAGTGAATTTCCTGACGGGTGTACCGCCATCGGGAGCAAGCCCCCTCCCACCTGGCAAGTACTTGAACCTTCTCAATTTTTAATCCGGAACCAACGGTTGTAACTTCCGATGAGATCGGTACAATGGCCCCGCTTGCCGAGAGGCAGGCGTCGTTATGGTGACCCCATCGGTCCCCCCGCAACGATTACCCGTGAACCTGGTCAGAGCCGGAAGGCAGCAGCCACAGCGGGAACATTGTGTGCCGGGGTGTGGCTGGTGGGGTTACCACCTATCTCTAAGTCCTTGAATTTGCAAGGATTTATCAGTAAAAAATCTCGAAGTGTGACAGCGTTTAGGTACACCTAAGTGGCGCACTGTGTTGACGATCTTACATTGATAATTTTTCTCTCGCCATCAAAGCCGTTTAGGTTGAATTTTCATCGGTTAGTATTTATGGCGTGAGCCGGATGTAGGCACCATTCGTTTAGACTGATGCCTAGCATGACGATTTCGTTGTGAATTTCGACCGTGCCTTCTAGCACCTCTTGTACCCAGTAGCTTTTGAATTTCCTTCCTTGATGCTCGAAGGATGCGACCTCTGCTCCGCCTCCTAGATACTCACCAGTGCTTTCATGGTGCTTCGACGATGGTTCATGTGACACGAGTTGTCGGTGTTTGATGGTGTTGCTGAAACCTGAGAGATACCGAAACCAAGGAAGTCGAGTGACTCGTGTAATCTCCGCTTTTAAGGTGCCTTCAGGAAGGCCATCCCTCACTTTGCTGATGGTGCAGTGCTCTATGCTCAAGGAGTGGGGGAGGGCTAGGGCATTCAGAAGCTGAGCAAAGATATCGAATGTATTACGTGTGATATTGATTGCAGCAATCAGATTAGCTTCGCTGGCGAGTTTTGCATTCTCGAACTCATCATCGGTTCCCATCATCATTGCCCCAGCGAACATTTTTATTCCGTCAGGGTCGTGCTCGACTTGGTAGGCGGCGAATGCGTCACGAGCCAGGCTCTTGTGATACTGGTAGATAAGCAGGGAGTGGCTCACAGAGTCCACCGTGCTCAGTAGCCAGTCCTTATTCGGCTTGAGGGTGCGAATGTGTTCCTTCAGCACTGACAAATCCCATTTTCGTGTCATGGTTGTTCCTATGTTTGCCGCAATGTCGCGATCGAGAATGCTTTCGCCAGTTCCTACAATGAAAGTGGCGGGCGTGACAGCTTTCTGCATCAACAAAGTGTCAACGCCGTTCAACGAGTTTCCATACAATCATCATATGCAGACCGCAGAAATCTTCTGCTGTTGCTCGCAAAATCTTGGTCAAAGCACTCACTTTCTCATCATCATGATTAAACGCTTCAACGACATTGTAATCATCATCAACGAACAAAAACGCCTTCACTCGTTTTGTACTGTTGTGCATACTCTCAACCATGCTTTCCCAATCTTTAGGTTGTACAGTTGATTTTTGCTTATCCTTGGATTTGTCCTTGGTGACTGGATATCTGAAGAAAGTGCTTGAGGCATCCATTCCATCGATCTGCTTCACACGGCTTTCCAGATCAGAAGACAAATCCCAATCTGCATCCTTGAGTGTAGATAGGAACTCTATGTTTAAATCAATGAGAGATTTTAGGTGTGAATAAAGTGGGAGCAAGGCATGGATATCCTTCAAAAGCTTACACCTACCTCCTATAAGAATTGCCGCCTCTCCACTAGCAGTATCAGCATAGGGAATGTCGAATTTCCGATGAAAAATGATGATGCACGACTTAAGGTATAGCTCGACGGAGTGCCGGAAAAGAAAACTTGTCGGGAGGTGGGAATGTAACCCTCCAGCTTCAGGGTTTTTCTCAAGAGCATCAGCAGAAAATTTAAACGAGTCAGCAATAGCACCAAAACCAGAATCATACTGGAGGTATAGCGGAAGCATCATATCCATATTACACTCCTTGTTTAACAGGTGTGGTAAACCCGCCGCAGCGAACACTCTCTGCGCGTTCGGCACGTCTGACAACCAGTCTCGCTTCTAGGGATGGATGCTTTCGTTCGATACTTTCTTCGTAGATGTAATTAGTGTCTTCCCAGAAGAGGCAAATCTTGTCCACGAAATCTTCCAGCATCTCTCTAGGGATTTGCATTGATTGCACTGGCGGTGCTTCATCTGTCAGTGTTGATCGTAGGAACTCGTTATCAGGATCGTGGTAAGCGGGCCAGAGATCAGGGCGAATACCCCACAATCTAACACTAGAGCTACCATCACCATGACGACACACATTGCCTACCAACATTAGTAAGTCAAGCGATTCAAATGATGCGAATGAAGGTAAAGTGATACCTCGCAATCTCTCAAACACAGTATTTAGTTCATCACCCCAAAACACAGTCTGAACAGAGTGGGCACCCCTGCGATTAGAGACAGGAAATGGATTGATTCTCAATTGCTGCAGACAGCCTGCAAGGTATGTTCGTATCTGCTGCTCCCATAGAGACTGGATAGACAAACAGAATGCCATTCGTGTTTTGTAAATCAGCTCACTCAAGTCAGATAGCATAAAGTGAGATATAGGGTCGTCTGACTCTTTCCAATGCTTTACCTGAACATCAAGAGCGTCCAATGAAGGATTGACAACGAGAGTTAAGAATTCTTTGGCGATGGCACCATAGCGATAGTTGTAAACATCGGCCATGCAATTCTTCCATGTGAAAATCTCAGGCATCACCACACCCTCCGACACTGACTGTTACAGCCTAAATGGTATCGTGGAAGGCACAATTTTCTCAGCCAAGGCCGGTTTCCCCTTGTGTTGTAGGAGTCGTTTAACAGAGTTTGCAGCTATGACCGTAGAGGTGGTTGGGCCAAGGATGATCCTGTCAATGATGCCCTCTAGGGACAGGTGTTCACCAAACAAACCCTCAAGAGGCTTCACCTTGAATTTTAGCTTTGGCTCAACACCACGTGGAGTGATCGCATACCCAAGCATGTCTTTGAGCTTTCCTTCCTTGTCTCGCTCATTCATGTAAACAATCCGCCACTCTTGTTCTTCATGAAAGCCAGCGTGTTTAGTGAACAGTGAGAAGACCTTCAAACGCTCAATCCAATAATGTGCAATGTAGAACAGCTCTTCGTCGCTGGGCGTAGTTCCCACCACCAGCTCAGCCAATCCCTTTATCTTTGTCTCAATCCATTCCAAACGCTTAGCCCTTGTTGCATACCTGACAGCGCCAATGATGAAAGGGGACGACTCGTTGAAGCTGATTTTGGTTGTATCAAAAACGATAGCTACGCCGCTCCCTCCTGCACCATAACCCCGCCACATCGACAAAAGCCCATCGTTGTCTTCTGGTTTGTGATTTGCCAAACACATAACATAAGTGTCAAACACGTGTTTTGTGTCGAACTCAACAAAAAGGTTATTGAAATGCACCATCAAGCTGTCGTATAGCTGGTCATCCGTAAACGCAGCTCTCAGCTCAGCACTGTTTCTGAAAGCGTTAGCACCCTCAATCATGCCGAAGCGAAGCTCTTCTAAATCATTCATGTAGAGTGGATGAGAGAACCAAATCTCATCATTAGCCATCATCCCGTCTAACACAGCAACAGATGTGTAGTGTGCAAGTAGCGGACGTTGGGCAGGGAAATCACTCTCTTCTTCAAAGTCATCCCATACGACTGAGCGGATTTTCTCTTCTAAACTCATATGTAATCGTCCTTGTTGGATGGGTCACAAAAACACAATTCGGCCGGCAAATACTAGGGGTGACAGCTACCGCATCTAGGGTAAGCGGAAGCCCGGCCTGCCGCCAGACGGGAATCACTTTTCAAGGGGTGTTTTGACACGCCAGACAGAAAATAAGCAGGGGCGTTTTTTACACAGAAACCAAATTCCCCGCCAAAATTTTCGGTGCACTTCGATAGCGTGATAGTTTTTGACTAGGAAAAAATAATCTAGCGGCTTTGTCCCAGGTGCTTAGCCGAGAGCGAGCGGGGCAAATGCCGGGCGCCGTAATTTGAAAATAACCTTTTGCTACTGGCTCCACGTCCGCTGACTAACGCAACAAACGCAGGGAGCTTCCCTTACAGCACCTTCGATGCTTTCTTGATTCGATACACTGTAGCGACACCACAGTCAGCTTGCTTGGCGAGCATTTCAGCGGACATGGTTGGGTATTCCTGCATCAGTTTCTTTACCTTGGCCCACTTTGCAGTGTTCCTGCCTTTACCTGCTGGCTTCCATTCAGGATCAGCAGCTCGCTTATTTTCCAGTCCTTGTCTGATTCGTTCCACACGCTTCTCTTGATCCAGCCGTGCCATGGTTGCCATCAGGTCAATCAGCATGTTGTTGATCACGTCCATGATTTGACCGGTGATTCCCGTGGCTTCCACCAGCATGTGACTGGTAGGCAGATCAGCTACAACCAGACGCAACCCCTTGGCCTTGATAGTGGCCTTGAGAGTGTCCCAGTCAGCTTGTGAGAGGCGACTCAGTCGGTCTACGGACTCAACCAATAGCACGTCTCCACTCTCGGCAGTATCGAGCAAGGCGAGCAGTTCAGGGCGGTTGAGCTTGGTGCCACTGATGTTCTCTGCGTACACGCCAACTGAGCCGGAAGGCAGCAGCCACAGCGGGAACATTGTGTGCCGGGGTGTGGCTGGTGGGGTTGCCTCCATAACGCTCTTTCTGATTGATTTTTGACGGTTTCACCCTTTGCCACGCGGTGGTACAAGGAGTGATACATTCGTGTCGACCTTCCCGTCCTGACTTTTGCTGTGCCGCCACTCGGTCTACTGCGTCCGATTCGTGGTGCCGGATATCATTCGCCCGTTGTTCCTCTTACCAATCAATTTCGCTGAGCCGCATTACGGCCGGTAAAGCGGGAATGCTTCCATTAGCGGTGGTATCTCCTGGCCCATCTCTGCTGCGCTGGCAGAGGGGTCGCTCGGTTTTGGAATATTCCTGGCGAAGTGAAAGATGATGGTCTGGCCGGTGGTGCCATCCTTGTAATACTTGAAATAGCTGATCTCCGAAAACTGCCCGTCTTTACGCAGTGAACGGGGGAAAAACATCATCGCGTAATCGATCCCGGTTCTATTGTCGGTCAGCAGCACTGCCGGCATGTTCGGGTTTTCCTGTTGATGAAGCTGGATGGCGTGTTTGGCCAGGTCGAGGGGCTTGAAGCGGTTCATCTCGCGAGGCACGACGGTAAAGTCCACCATTTCATTCCAGGCATCCATGCTTTCCTCTGCGGGAAAATACTCCCACAAGCCCGATTTTTGGAATTTCAGGACGAACGTCTTACCGCCGAACACCACCGTTTTGGTGTCGGCAATAGACGGACTGGACATGTCGGAGGTGAGCGGCGTGGCGCAGCCATAGAGCAGGAAGAAGGCGGACAACATAAGCAATGTGGCTTTCATTTCAATCCTTGAAAAGGGGCGTTAGTGTATTTTACGCATGTAACAGTAGCCCAACGCGTCAGTGAATACTTCGTCTATCGGGGTTGCCTCCATAACGCTCATTCTGCAACCTGATCAAACACATCCTTATTCGATCTTCTGCTGATTCCTTGCGCAGTGTTGACGACTTCCTGCGTCTTTCCAAAATACCCACTGGACAACCCCACGGCGCCTGCTAGCTTCAATTGTGTGCATTTAAAAAACGTGGTGCTGGAGTAGTGAAGAGGTGATGGCACTCCTTATTCAATGAGGATGATTGCCATGCCCATACTCCAAGGGTTACCCAGCCTTATCAGTGCTTCAGTTGGCACCCTTGGCAAGGCGCGCAATGTGCCTGCCGATGTTCAATGCATCCAATACCTCTTCAACCTCATCACGCCAAAAACCGCCTTGCCCCTGGCGGAGAACGGCGTGAGCGACGGCCAGTTGGTCCAGCGCATCAGCCAATTTCAATCCATTCAGCTCAAGTTCACCCAGCCTGATGGCGTGATTGACCCCGGTGGCCGCACGTTCGGCCGTCTGATCGAAGACGCGGTCAAGGCCAGCCAGGGAGGGCAAGGCAGCGACGTGATTCGCGCCAGGGTCAACCAGTACCTGAGCCGGGCCCGTGCGTTGGTCGAGGCTGAGCAGCGCAAGCAGCAACTGGTGGTGCAGGCGACGTGCGACGGCGGAGTGACCCTTACTGAGGCGGATTTCCAGAGGGCCTCCACTGCGCTGGGCAATGGTATTTCGGTGAATATCATCAAGGCATTCGCCGCCGTGGAGTCCGGTGGGCGCTCCGGCTTCGGCCCGGCTTATATGCCGGTGATCGCCTTCGAGGGGCATATCTTCCGCAAGTACACCCAGCAGAAGTACGACAAGACCCACCCCTTGTTGTCGTACCCGTACCTGGTCAAGGCCGGCCCGCAATGGCGAACCAATAATAGAGACCAGACAAAAGCCTGGCAGACCATGGCCGCTGCATTTGAGCTCGACCCGGAGGCGGCGTTGATGTCGGCGTCCTGGGGCATGTTTCAGGTCATGGGCTTCAATTTTGCCGCCTGCGGTTACGGCACGGTGTTCGAATTTGCCGCGGCAATGAAGCTCAATGCCGGTCAGCAACTGATGGCGTTCGTCGGTTTTTGCCGCAAAAAGCCGGCATTGGTCAAAGCCATGAAAAATAAGGATTACATCGGCATGGCCGGTAATTACAACGGAAAGGATTTCGGCGACTACGACAGGCGAATCCAGAGGGCCTATGAAACGCTTGAGCGAAAGAAATAACGCGGCGATAGCGTTTTCGGTGTTTGCCGCGCAACCGATGATGGCTATCTCACAACTTTCAAAAGACCCGCTGGACAACCTAAAACCGCCTTGCTAGTTTGCGCCGGCACTTGTTTCAAAGTGTGACAATGGTGGTGGTTTGATATTGAAGTGATATCACTTTTTAACTAACAAGGATGTCTGTGATGAAAAGCCTGCAAGGGTTGCCGCGTCTTATCAGTGCTTCCGTAGGCGCGCCGGGCAAAGCCCGCAACTTGCCCGCCGATGTTCAGTGCATTCAGTACTTGTTCAATTTGATCATTCCCAAGATGGGTTTCCCGCTTACCGAAAACGGCAAGTGTGATGGTCAACTGGTGCAGTGCATCAGCCAGTACCAGTTTCGCCATCTTAAATATGCGCATCCCGATGGTGTGATCGACCCCACCGGTCGCACCTTCAACAGCCTGATCGAAGAAGCCGTGAAAGTGCCGGTGAAGGCGTTCCCGACCCTGCGCATTCCGAGCTTTTTGAATGTGTTCGGCAGTAACCAGGGCGATGCGGTGCAAGCCACCGTCAATGTGTACCTGGACCGTATGCGCGCGATGGTCGAGGCCGAGCGGCGCAACCGGCAATTGATGCTCCAGGCCACGTGCGACGGCGGCATGAGCCTGAGCGAGACGGACTTTCAGAACGCCGCCACGCAGTTGGGCAATGGTATTTCGGTGAATATCATCAAGGCCTTCGCCACCGTGGAATCCGGCGGTCGCTCCGGGTTCGGGCCGGCCAAGTTGCCGGTGATCGCCTTCGAAGGCCACTTGTTTCGCAAGTACACCAAGCACATCTACGACCAGGCGCACCCGCTGCTGTCGTACCCCTACAAGAAAAAGGCCGGGCCGCAGTGGAAGGCCAACAACAAGGATCAGGCCAAGGCCTGGGAAACCATGGCCACCGCCTTTGCGCTTGACCAGGAGGCGGCCTTGATGTCGGCGTCCTGGGGCATGTTTCAAATCATGGGGTTCAACTTTGCGTCGTGCGGTTATAAAACCGTGTTTGAGTTCTCGGCGGCATTAAAGGTGAATGCCGGCAATCAACTTAAAGCGTTCCTGGGTTTTTGCAGCAAGAGCCCGGCGTTGATAAAAGCCATGAAAGCCAAGGACTTTACCGGCATGGCCCGTAACTATAACGGCGAGGACTACGGCAACTACGACGTCCTTATGCAAAAGGCCTACGAAAAACTTGAAGGGAAAAAATAAGATGATTCGTTCTCTCGCGATTTGCGTGCTGTCGTTGTGTGCCGCGGCGCCTGCCTTTGCTGTTTCGGGCGCGTTGCATTCGGGCCAGTACGAAGGGCTGATGTTGGCGGTGACGCCGCAGCATCAGGTTGAAGGTTTCTACGCCGAGGAGTTGGGTGAAGGCGTGACCCGCCGCTGCACGTTCTATTTGCAAGGCAAGCCCGAGGCGCTGACGACCTGGGTTGACGAGGCCTATCCCGGCAGCGTGGCGTCTTCCTCCGACGGGGTGACCCTGACGGTGGAGCAGGGCCGGCAACATCCCGGCTGCCTGAGCGTGCTGATGCCGGAGATTGCCACGGGCCTGGAGCTGACCCAGACCGCCGAAAAAAACTGGATCGGTCTGGTCACGGTGTCCGCCGACAAGGCCTACCTGCTCAAGACCCCGGGCGCGAGCGCGGCCAAGCGCGCGTATATCGTCAAGGGTGATGTGGTGGGCGTACTCGCATTCAAGGACGGCTGGGCCGAAGTCGAGTTCACCAACGCCGAGGACCGCGCGTTTACCGGCTGGATCAGCCAGGACCAATTCAGCCGCCTGGCTATACCTGCGGCGCAACACTGAGTCACCCCCGCACGCCGCAATGTGCCTGGCACATTGCGGCGTTTTTGTGGGCGGGGTTCAGGCCTTGTTGCGGTTGAACAGTTTGCGAATCAGGGCCAACAGCGCCACCACGCCGATCACCAGGAACTTCTTCGCGGCCAGCAGGAAAATGCCGATCTTGGCGAACAGCCCGGCCTTGGCGGCAATCCCGCCGGCAACCAGCGCTGCCAGGCCATAGGTGGCCAGCTTGTCGGTGCTCGGGTTGAAGTCGGTGTACAGGTTGCCGTCGGTGAAGTTGGTGAAGGCCAGCACCTTGGGCATTTCCTGTTTGATGGTGGCCAGGTCGGCCATGGCGGCGACGGCGTTGAGTTCCAGCACGCCCTCACGGCCCAGCACGCGGATGCTGTAGTTGAGGGTGGTCTGGTCGGCGTCGTCGGCTTTCAACTCGCGGGCCCAGTACATCTTGTGGCTGGTGTCGTCGTAGCGCGGCGGCTCGGCCCAGCCCAACAGGTGCAGGCCGGCGTAGCCTTGTTTCTGGCGTTCCTTGTTCTCGGCTTCGTCTTCTTCCTGCATTTGCTTGAGCAGGTCGGCGTAGTCGATTTTTGCGGCGTCCTCGTCGGAGATATGCCCGTCGTTCTTATAGCTGACGATCACGCCCCAGCCGCGCTCCGACAGCGGGCTGACGGCTTTTGGCACGATCATGCCCAAGGTCTTGAAGCCCGGCGGGTTGCCCCAGCCATCGGTCAGCAGGCGCTCGGTGTCGGCGGGGTCGAGGTAATAGAACTCGTCGTTGAGCTTGAGGTTGGCAATGCCGCTGGGCAGGGTGATCGTGCCGGTCTTCTGCTTGAGAGAGGCGAGAAAATGCTCGGCGGTTTCGGCGGGTGCGCTGGCTTCGGCAGGTACAGGTGCAGGTTTAGCGGCGGCAAACGCGGGTGCGACAGGCAGGCTCAGCAAGGCCGCCGCCACGATCAGGCGGAAGTAATTCATGGTAGTCCCTTACATTTTGAATTAATTTCGCCGGAGAATACCTGAAATAACCTGTTACAGGTTAGCCGAACGTCTCCCGCAGCAGCCCGGCAAACGCGTCCCGTGCCAGGTGTCGCTGGGTGTCTTTGTGCCAGAACAGCAGGTTGTCCACCGCCTGCAATTCCTCAAACCGGTACGACGCCAACTGATTGGCCTGCTCATAGCGCGCCAGGATGCCTTCCGGCGCCAACGCCACGCCAATTCCCGCGCTGACGCAACCGATGATCGTGCCCCAGCTGGCATAGCTGGCGATGGCAGGTTTGAACTCATGGGGCTTGACCCAGTTTTCCAATGCCGCGCGATACGGGCAGCCGGGCGGCCACACCAGCAGCGTGCGGCCTGCCAGGTCCTTGGCACTGTGGATCGGCGGGCTGGAAGCGCTGGCGATCAATACCAGGCGCTCGCTGTAGACCACGCTGTGTTCCAGCTTCGCGCGTTTGTTGCCGCTGGCCACCAGTGCCACATCCAGGCGATGGTGCTGCAGGTCATCGAGCAACTGGCCCCAGGCGCCGGTCACCAACTCCAGGCTGACCTCGGGGTAGCGCCGGTGGTACTCCGCCAGCAGCGGCGGCAGGCGGCCGCTGGCACTCGACTCCACTGCACCGATGCGCAGCGTGCCTCGGGGGATGGCATTGGCATCCACGGCGCGTTTGGATTCGTCCACCAGGGCGAGTATGCGTTCGCAGTAATCGAGGAAGATCTCACCGGCCGCGCTGATCGCCAGCCCACGCCCGGCACGGATAAACAGCGGCGTGCCCAATTCGCTTTCCAACTGCTTGATGCGCGTGGTGATGTTGGACGGCACGCAATGCAATTGCAGGGCGGCCTGGGCCACGCTGCCGGTTTGCGCCACGGCTCGTACCATCTTCAGTTGGGCCAGTTCCATTGCTCAGTTCCAGTGATTTCAGCTGTCAGAAACGGTTAATTGTCCTGCGCCTTGGCGGGGCCAAGACTGGCGGCATTCCTTCTGAGTGTCTGGACGCCGTCGATGAATACCCCTTCGCCCGTAAAGCTTACGCTAGTGATCGCCAGCGTCATCCTCTGTTGGGCCTATTCGCCGATTGGCGTGCACATGGGGCTGCACAGCTATAGCCACGGCCAGCTGGCGTTGCTGCGGTTTCTGATTGCCTCGGTATTTATGGCGGGCGTGGCGCTGGTGCTGGGCATCGGCCGGCCGCGTCTGCGGGATGTGCCGTGGCTGCTGGTGTTGAGGTTTTTTGGGGTGTTCCTGCATCACACCAGCCTTAATTACGGGCAGCAGTTCGTGACCGCTGCGGCCTCCAGCGTGCTGGCGCAGTCGGCGCCGCTGTTCAGTGTGTTGATTGCGTTTTTCTGCTTGAAGGAACGGGTCAGCCTGTGGCGCTGGAGCTGCGTGTTGCTCGGCTTGCTCGGCGTGCTGGTGGTGATCTGGGGCGATCACGGCGTGGGTGACATCGACCCGCGCGGCTTGTTGATCCTGCTGGCAGCGCTGTCATGGAGTGTGTATTTCGCCATCCAGAAACACTACGCCCACCGTTACAGCCCACTGACCATGGCGTGCTACATGGTGTGGGCGGGCACCTTGATGCTCTGCGTGAACCTGCCGGGCCTGCCTGCTGCTGTGGCGAACGCGCCGCTGCCGGAGAACCTGGCAGTGCTGGTCCTGGGGGTTTTCCCCAGCGCCCTGGCCTACCTGGCCTGGGGGTATGTGCTCAAGCATGTCGAGGTCAGCCGCGCGTCGGTGGCGATGTACCTGATCCCGCCGGTGGCGATGGCGATGGCGGCGACGCTGCTGGGCGAGCACATCGCCCTGCAGGTGATGCTGGGCGCGGTGATCGTGCTGGCCAGCGTGGCTGCGATCAGTCTCGAAGGGCGTTGGCTGCGGTTTCCCCGGTGTATAGCTGGATGATTTCATCGATCTCCCCCGACATCTTCATCCGCAGCAGCGTGCGCAGGATTCGTTGCACCGGCACGTTCGGGTCATTGCGCACGGTGCAGCCGAGTTTCTGCTCATCGATCACGGCCACCTTGTGCAGCTTTTTGCCGACCGGCATGCGTTGGTTGAAGCGGTCGAGGATCCATTCATTGCTCACGGCGTACTTGAAACGCCCGGCCACCAGCTTGTGCAACACCTGTTCTTCGCTGCGCGCGTCATCGCGGCTGAGCCGGCCGCTGGCAAACAGCGGGTCGAGGGTGACGTAGCGATAGTTGAGCACCGTGCCGATCGATTGCGGCGCCAGGCTGCTCACGTTTACCGGCTGGGCGGGCACCTGGGTGCTCACCAGCAGGTTGCGCTGCACCATCAGCGGAATGCTCCAGGTGTAATCACCGGACATATTGTCGAACCAGGCCTGGGTGACATAACAGCGCACGTCGATGTCGCCGTGTTCCATGGCGGCGGAGATGCGCGCCCGCGCCAGCACATTGAACTGCGCCGGGCGCCCGACCTGGGTGGCCAGGCTTAACATCACGTCATACAAAATGCCCTGCACGGGCCGGCCGTCCTCCAGTTGCACCATGGGCATCGCCCAGCTGTCGGAAACCGAGAAGCGCAAGGGCGCAGGCGCCGCCAGGCAAACCGTGGTGATCATCCATAAAGCGCCCAGGACTACGCGCATACACTCTCCGGGTACAGGCCTTTTCGAGGCCAATGCGCAGAGCTTAGTCAGATTAGGCGAGCGTGCCGGATGCAATTTCCCCCTTGCTCCGCTAGCATTACCGGCTTCCGCTTCCCAGTTGCGACGGTTTTCGATGAGTTATCAGGTTCTT
>Ga0256410_1001702_pt1 | contig 16286 bp, 17 predicted proteins | sample PhyWR1_FD_185983 | JGI IMG/M metagenome (GOLD analysis project Ga0256410, IMG submission 185983) | Leaf surface microbial communities from wheat plants in UC Gill Tract Community Farm, Albany, California, United States - DLSL W.R1 | ecosystem: Host-associated > Plants > Phyllosphere >... | reverse complement strand
CAGGGCCTGTACAGCGGACCGCAGCAGGATCAGGCGCTGATCATTACCTATAAACGCACTATCGATCGCGACGATCTGGTTGAGGCCACCCGCGACCAGTGGCAGGCGCAGGGTGTGCTGGCGCGCGAACCGCAGAGCGAAGCGTGGCTGCGTATGCTGGCGACCCTTTGGCCGGACGTGACCACCGGAACCCAGCTGGCTTTCGTGCAAAACGGCGGACAGGGCCAGTTCTGGTATCGGGCCTCGGCAGCGCAAAAAACCTTTATTCCGCTTGGCCCGCGCCAGTCCGACGCCTTCAGCGCCAGCTTTTTGGGCATCTGGCTCGATCCCCGTACGCAGTATCCTGAGCTGCGCAGGCAGCTGACCGGAGGTTTAAAATGAAACGCATTCTGACACTGGGGCTGGCGATGCTGATGCTGCTGGCAGGCTGTAGCGCCGAGGTGACCGACTATCGGCAACAGCAGCCGACGCTGGATATCTTCCAGTACTTCGAGGGGAAAACCGAGGCGTGGGGGATGGTGCAGGACCGCAGCGGGAAACAGCTGCGCCGCTTCCACGTTGATATTACCGGTGATGTGGTGGGCGATACGCTGACTCTTAACGAGCATTTTGTCTATGATGACGGCGAGAAGCAGCAGCGCGTCTGGCATATCCGGCGCACCGGCACCGATCGCTATACGGGCACCGCAGGCGATATTGAGGGCGTGGCGACGGGCCAGGCGGCAGGCAATGCCTTTAACTGGCGCTACAGCATGAACGTCACGGCGGACGGCAGCACCTGGCTGCTGCACTTCGACGACTGGATGTACTTACAGGACGGCACGCATCTGTTTAATAAAACCGAGATGAAGAAGTTCGGTATCACCGTCGCGACGGTCACGCTTTTCTTTACCCGCAACCCACGCTAAGGCAGCGGGTAAAAATCGTAAGCGGCGTCAGACTAGCAACGCGTACGTTGACTGAGTCCGGGCAGAACCCGTGCTCAGATTATTAAGCGTGCGCGTTGTCCATCTCCTCAGCGATTAGCCTCATTCAGCAGATTGAGATAGCGGGAACCGGAAATATTTCTGCCGCTGATCACGCAGACGGTTTTCCTCCCCGCCAGCGCACCGGCATAGCGGAGCGCACCCGCAACGACAGGGACGCCCGACGGCTCAACGACGTGGCGATGCAGGTTAAGCATTGCAAGCATCGCGGCTTTGATTTCTGCTTCTGAGACGGTCAGAACGCGATCGACGCGGTCGCGAACCAGTGGCCAGGTCATCGTCTCTGGCTCTATGTAGCCACTGATGCCCTCGGCAATCGACGGCATTAAATCCACGGGGCCCGTTTCACCCGCCTCTTTCCAGCGGGCGAAAGTCGGGCTGGCCTCACTCTGTATTCCCCAGATTTCAGCGGCGGGATTAATGGCTTTGACCGCCGTAGCGATACCAGAGGCCAGCCCGCCGCCGCCGATATTAACGAGGATCACTTCCGCATCGATCCACTCTTCCATAATTTCCAGACCGACGGTGCCGCCGCCGGCGATCATCTGCGGATTATTGTAGGCCGAAACGAACATCGCACCCGAGCGCTGTGCCGCGTCCTTCGCCGCCAGCCTCGCTTCTTCGATATCGTCAAAAAACGTTACCTGCGCCCCATAGCTTTTCATTGCCGCCACTTTCATCGGATCGGCCGAATGCGGCAGAAAAATCGATACCGGTATATCGGCTACCTGTCCGGCGCAGGCGAGGCCCAGCCCGTGATTGCCCGCCGTTGGCGCGATAACCCCTTTGCTGCGCCGGGACGCGTCAAGGCAGGCAAGAACGTTTGCCGCCCCCCGCAGTTTGAAGCTGCCAGTCAGCTGGAGGTTTTCCATCTTCAGTCGAACCTCTGCCCCCACCAGCGCCGACAGCGCCGCCGAGTGCTCCAGCGGCGTTCTGCCCACTGTGGCTTTGATTCGGTGCGCGGCGGCACAGATATCTTTGAGCGTCACACTCGCCGTTGCCCTTTGTGTCAGGTTTGTCATAATACTCTCCAGAATGTATATATGAAAAACACTATATAGGTAAATGGCTATATGAACAACGCTACGGTATCTGTGGCCGACATTTTCCGGGCACTGGGTAATGAGCATCGGCTGATGATTGTGGAATGGTTGACCGATCCCAGGTCACATTTCCCGGAGCAGCAGGATGGAGATCTGGTGGAGGACGGCGTATGCGTTGGCTTCATTACCGAAAAAATCGGCCTGAGTCAGCCAACCGTTACCGGCCATCTTCACACCCTCTCAAAAGTCGGGATGGTGACCTCGAAACGGATCAAGAACTGGGTGTTTTATAAGCTTGTTCCGCAGCGACTGGACGAGGCGAAGACAACGCTGTCGGCGTATATGGCCACGGCATCTGGCAGTAAAACGGGTGGCGAACCGGGGTAAGACTGCACCAAAATCCTGTTCCCTGGAGAAACAGGATCCCGGTCAGAATCACATCGTCAGACAGGCTATCAGCTGCCGCGATAGGTTGAATAACCGTACTGGCTGAGCAGCAGCGGGATATGATAGTGCTCATCGGTCGAGCTGATATGGAACTCTACCGGGATCTCAGGGAAGAAGCTTTTCTGCTGCTGGTCGGCGAAATATTTTGCCGTTTTAAACACCACGCGGTAATCACCCGCGACCGGAGCCTGGTCCGGATACAGACCTTTAATGCGGCCATCCGCATCGGTGGTGGCGGTATTCAGCATCTTCCAGCCGTTGCCCTGCTTTTGTTCAAGCGTCACTTCAACGCCCGGCGCCGGTTTACCGGTTTGTTGGTTCAGAATATGGGCACTTAACAGGTTTTTCCCCGCCGCCATGACCGCAGCAGGTGCGGCAAGCATGGCCGCAACGGTGAGTACAGACAGATACTTTTTCATTATTCGTTCTCCATGATTGATGACGAGGTTAGTTATACACCCGGCGTCCGGCAGCGTTGCTGTCACAAAGATGACAATATTGTCAGACTGAGCGGAAAGCCTGGGGCAATAACGCAACTCATGACACACTGGAAAAATGAAAATCTTACTGATCGAAGATAACCAGAAAACCAGTGACTGGCTGAGCAAAGGGCTTCAGGAGGCCGGGTATATCGTCGACTGCGTTTACGATGGTCGGGACGGCCTACAGTTAGCCGTTGAGCAGCGCTATGCACTGATTATTCTTGATATTATGCTTCCCGGCATGGATGGATGGCAGGTGCTACGCACCCTGAGAACCGCGCGCGATACGCCGGTTATCTGTCTGACGGCCAGAGACTCGGTGAGCGACCGGGTGAAGGGGCTGGATCTGGGCGCGAACGATTATCTGGTGAAGCCCTTCTCTTTTGCTGAGCTGGTGGCGCGTATCAGAACGCAGCTGCGGCAGAATCACCCGGAAAGCGCCGTTCTCAAGGTGGCCAATCTGACTCTGGACTCCACCCGCCAGCTGGTCACCCGGGGCGATCTGACCATCGCCCTGACGCGCAGAGAGTTCACGCTGCTGTGGCTGCTGGCCAGCCGGTGTGACGAGATCCTGCCGAGAACGCTGATTGCCAGTGAAGTCTGGGGGATCAATTTCGACAGCGACACCAACGTGATTGATGTCGCGATCCGTCGCCTGCGACGCAAAGTGGACGACCCCTTTGAGCTGAAGCTTATTACCACCATCAGGGGCATGGGTTACCGACTGTCCGCACAGGGAGAGACGGATGCGTAGCCCGTCGCTGACCCTGCGGCTAACCGCCATCTTTACGCTGATCGTGATGCTGGCCTGCGTGGGTATCGGCTTCACGCTCTACAGCGCCCTGCGCAACGAGCTGATATGGCGAGACGATCAGACGCTGATTAATCGTGGTTCCCAGCTGCGGCAGCTGCTGAAGGATGGCGCCAACCCCCACTCGCTGCTGCTCTATTTCAATCATATGATCGATAATCAGCAGGATATTTTGACTATCCGCTCTGCGGGTCAGTTTGACGTTAATTTTAATCATACCGGTATACCGTTACCGGAACTGACTCCCCTCCCTGCCGGGGAGTCGCCCCGCTCTGACAATCTGCACCGCTGGTTCAGCCCCGCCGGTACTGAGGTTACGGCCCTGAGCTTGCAGGGAGAGTCGGAAGGCATCCCCGTGACCATCACCGTGGCGCGCGTGGCCCATGAACGGGCCCTGATGCTGGCCAGCTACCGTAATAAAAGTCTGATGGTCTGTCTGGCAATGCTGCTGCTGTGCGCCCTGCTCAGCCCGCTGCTGATCCGCCGGGGGCTCTCCACGATAAAAGTGCTGAGTAAGATTACCGCTGAAACCGGTAGCGATAAACTTCAGCATCCGATCTCGCTTAAGGCGCTGCCGCGGGAGCTTTTGCCGCTGGGCGAGGCGCTGAACGTGATGCGCCAGCGGCTGGCAGAGGATTTTCTGCGCCTGACGCAGTTCGCTGACGATCTCGCCCATGAGCTGCGCACGCCGATTAATATCCTGCTCGGCCAGAATCAGGTGGCCCTCAGCCATCCGCGTAGCCTGGAAGAGTATCAGCAGCTGCTGGAGGGGAATATTGAAGAGCTGGAAAATCTGTCCCGCCTGACCGGCAACATTCTGTTTCTCGCCCGTGCCGACCACCGTAACGTCTGTCTGAATAAAGAGACCTTTTCTATTCGCGATGCGCTGGACGATCTGATCGATTTTCTGGAACCTGCCGCCGAAGAGAAAGGTATCCGGTTCAGTCTGGAGGCCAGCGGCGACCTGTGTGCCGATAAAATGCTGTTTCAGCGCGCCGTTACTAACCTGCTGACCAACGCGATCCGCTATGCCCCGGAAGGGGGAGAGGTTGTCGTGACGGTAGATAACACAGCCGAGTCTGTCGCGGTTTCGGTACAGAACCAGGGGGAGCGGCTGGAATCAGCGGAGAAGCTGTTTACGCGTTTCTGGCGCGGCGATAATGCCCGCCACGAACCGGGAACGGGTCTGGGGCTTTCCCTGGTCAAAGCGATTGCCGAGCTGCACGGCGGGACGTCTTACTATCAGCACCATGCGGGTCGCAATATCTTTGGCATCCGGATCAAGCGGGAGGACTCGGACGCAGCTTAACCGGATGAGGGCACGCGTTCTGCGCATCGGGCACAGGTTTTATCTGTGCCCGATGCCGTCACTCTGGATGAAATAGATTCGCCCGGTTTACAGCAGCTGGCCGCCCGAGATGTCAAAGGTGGTTCCGTTGGCCCACGCCATGTCGTCAGACAGGATAGCGGCAACCGCCCTACCGACATCGTCCGGTAAACCGACGCGGCCCAGCGCGATCCCCTGTGCAACCCAGGCATTCACATCCTGACTGTCGCGCACCGTCCCTCCGCCAAAATCCGTGGCAATGGCGCCAGGGGCAATCGCATTGACCCGAATTTGCCGTGCGCCCAGCTCCACGGCCATATAGCGGGTCAGTACCTCGACTGCCGCCTTCACCGCCGCATAGATACTGTATCCCGGTAACGTGAAACGCACGAAGCCAGATGAAACGTTCAGTATGCGGCCGCCGTCTTCCACAAGGGGGAGCAGCGTCTGGGTCAGAAAAACCGGCCCCTGAAGGTGCGTACTGACCAGCGAGGTAAACTGCTCCTGGGTCGCATCAACAAAGTTTGAGAAAAGCCCGTTACCGGCATTGTTTACTAAGAAATCAAAGCGATCGCGGCCGAAGTCAGTCTTCAGTGTTTCAGTTAAAGCGTTTGAGAATACCCGATAGTCGGAGGTCACGGTGATGTCCAGCGGCAGCATGACAGCCTTGCCACCGAGTGCCTCAATCTCCTGCTTCAGCGCCCCGGCTTCCGCCGCACCGCTGCGATAGGAGCCAATGATATGAACGCCGCGACCGGCAAGGTGAAGCGCCATGCTGCGGCCAAGGCCACGGCTGGCACCGGTAATGAGAGCGATTTTGTTGATCATAAGCTGTCTCTTTCAGGTTAACAGTCGCACCGTTTGGTGCTTTACTGACCCGCTTATGATAGATAATGCCCGATTTGGAACCTACGCCGGATACGCTCAATTTATTGCCTGATTGTCTCAATCCTGTTGCTCTCTCTCACAACGTTGATATAGTCAACTGATGAAAAACTCGTTGGCCCCCCATCTTGATATCGCCCTGCGGCATGCTCCGACGGGGATGACTCTCACACGTATTCCTCGCGTGGATATCTCTGTCGGCCAGGGCTCTGTCGACAGAGTACCCTGCCTGTATCGTTCAATGATCTGCTTTATTCTTCAGGGTTCGAAACAGGTTGCGATTAACGATACTTTGCTAAGTTACGACAGTGAGCACTATCTTATCAGCGCACTTGACCTGCCATTGAGCGGACAGATTTTTGACGATCGGGGAAAACCTTACGTCGCCGTATCTCTGGAACTGGAGGCGGGCCTGCTGGCGGAGTTAGCGGCAGCCATGCCGCCGGTTCAGGATCGAGAACAAACCGGGGTCGGCATTCTCATTAATCCGATGAGCTCTTCGATTTGCGACACGCTGTTTCGTCTGCTGTCGCTGCTTGATACGCCTGATGACATCCCGGTTCTTGGCCCTATGCTGGAGCGTGAATTGCTTTATCGTCTCTTGCAGGGCCCCCAGGGACGCCTGCTGCGTCAGATTGCCCAACCCGACGGCGCCCTGAGCCGTATCCGCCAGGCTGTTGCCTGGATTAGAGATAATTACAGCAGCCGACTTCGTATCGAAACACTGTGCGAGATAAGCGGCATGAGTCGTGCCAGCCTGCATCGCCATTTTCTGTCGATGACAGGTCTCAGCCCCGTACGATATCAAAAACAGCTACGATTGCAGGCGGCGCATCAGCTTTTACTGGCCGGTGAGCATCGCGCGTCCGACGTCGCGTTTGTCGTCGGCTATGAGAGCGCTTCGCAGTTCAGCCGTGAATATCTGCGGCAGTTCGGCACACCGCCAGCGCGCAACGTGCGGGAAATACGGCAGGCGATCGGCAATTCCAGTGAGTAACGGGGCTTGCCCGGTGCCCGCACGGGTATTCATCCGCCCTGTAGCCATCCGGATGTTTAAGTGTTTAAAATAAAAAAATATAAACATTGCTTAATCAATTTCCCTGTGTCTAAATAGCGCCATCGGTTTGGAATACAGACCTTATGAAAGCAATTTTAGTAAAGCAGTCCTCAGTTCAAGTGTTATCCACAGATACCCTTCTTCATGAGCCTCCTCCTATAGTGCCGAGTAAGTCGCTCTAAATACAGGCCATCATCGCCGCGATTATGTGGCTCATAAATTAAGGAAGTATCTATGTCTAATACAATGACTGGTTTAGTAAAATGGTTTAACTCTGATAAAGGTTTTGGCTTTATCACTCCTAACGACGGCAGCAAAGATGTATTCGTGCATTTCTCTGCTATCCAGAGCGACAACTATAAAACTCTTGACGAAGGTCAGCAGGTTTCCTTTACCATTGAAAATGGTGCTAAAGGTCCAGCGGCTGGAAACGTTAAAGCGCTGTAATTCGCGCTAACTATCAGCGGCGCTTACGATAGCGATGAAGACCCCGGTCTGAGCAGTTTCGTTCTGCTGATAAAAAAACCCGCCTCGCGCGGGTTTTTTGTTGTCTGAATATCGTATAAACCCGTTCTGAACGGCAGCGCGCTATCGCCCCGCCGACCGATTCTTTTGTTATTCGCCTACAATTTCAATCAGATTACCGTCCGGATCGCGGATGATAGCCTCATAGTAGCCATCACCGGTCATCCGCCCGGCACTCACCAGAATCCCCTTTTCGGCCGCCCTGCCAGCCAGTTCATCAACCTGTTTTCTGGACCCAACGGTTATCGCGAGGTGAGCCCATCCCGTCAACTCTTCACCATTTGGCCCGTTACCCAGGTTGTCCAGGCTCATCAGTTCAATACTCGGTCCTTCGGACAAAGTGATGAAAAAGGAGCGGAAGCCGGGCCGGTTTTTACTGGTATACAGTGCATTTGACGTACCGCCAAAGTAATCCTCCCAAAACGTCTTTTGGGCATCAAGATTTGTTGTCCACAGGGCAACATGTGCTATTTTCATCGGCTTGTTCTCTCTAAGTCTTCTTAACAAAGCAACGATCGCCCTCAACGATAGCCAAGGTTGACAACATCGTCCGCTCTGCGCGATCATGCCCTCCTAAGCTCGATCATGATAATTCAGGAGGACAGCCTTGCTCGATTATGCAGCTTTCCCGGAACAACGACAAGCGCTGATCCGACAAATTTTAGGCGACCGCGGACGGGTAGTCTGTAGCGAACTTGCCAGACAGATGGGCGTTTCAGAGCATACGGTGCGGCGAGATCTGCACGAACTGAGCAAAGATGGGATCTGCAAAAAGGTCTATGGCGGCGCAGTATTGCAGCTTTTCGAGGCCGGGACATTTGCAGAGAGAAAGGAGCAGAATCTATCAATAAAAGACAAGATCGCGCAAGTCTGCGTCGGCCTGGTCCCCGACGGCAGCTGTATATTTATGGATGCCGGAACCACTAACCTGGCGATGGCGATGGCCTTCCCCGAAGCGCTTACCGTTACCGCGGTGACGAACGCCCCCGATATCGCCGCCGCCCTGTTAAAGTACCCCAACGTTGAAGTGATTATGCTTGGCGGCCGCATTCATAAAAGTAGCGGCGGCAGCGTGGGAAACACCGCCATCGCACAGCTAAAAAACGTGATGTTCGATCGGGCTTTTATCGGTGGATGCGCCATGAGTGCCGAGGCTGGCCTGACCGGATTCGATTTCGAAGACTGTGAGTTTAAAAAAGCCGTTATCCGTCAAAGCAGCCAGACCGTGGTCGGCCTGACCGCGGAAAAGATACCGGGCATCGCCCGTTTCGCCGTTGCCAGCTGTGAAGAGATAGATATTCTGGTGGTCGAGGAAAAAGCCAACGAGGACGCTTATAACGCCTTTCGGTCGGAAAACATCACCCTTATCACCGTTCCGTCACATTAACGTTCTCAGGCGACTACGCAACAGCCAAAAGGCACTAACGGAAAGATGCCCGGCGACACCTCATGCTATATCTCCCTCCCTACAGTGCTTATCACTAACAGGAGCAGATCGATGCTGAGAGGAAAAAGAGCCGTCGTTACCGGTGGAGGCGGAGGATTTGGCCAGGCACTGGCTGTCTGGCTGTCTCGCGAGGGGGTTACGGTAGACTTTTGCGCCCGGCGGCACGAGGACATAGAGAAAACGTGCAGCATCATCGCGGCAGAAGGTGGAACGGCGAGAGGTTACCTCTGTGATTTAAGCCAGCCGGAGTCGGTCGACCGGTTTTCTACCGTGCTGTTAAGCGCGAATGGCCCCATTGATATTCTTATCCTTAACGCCGCGCAGTGGCTGTCCGGCACGCTGGACGAGCAGCCCGGTGCCGAAATCATCAGTACCCTTAGCTCCGGTTTAACCGGTTCAATCCTGTTGACTCAGGCACTGCTTCCGGGGCTGAGACGGTCGGAGAGCGCAGATATTGTGTCGATTATCTCTTCCTGCGGCGTTCCCAACTTTACCGACTCCATCGCGCATCCGGCATTTTTTGCCAGCAAGCATGGTCTGAGCGGATTCACTACCAAGCTATCACAGCAGCTGTCGGCAGAAAATATTCGCGTGACCGGGCTTTATCCACCCGATTTTGAGCTTGGCGGACTTGATGAGCTGCCGGATGAGCCGTTCAGAATGGGGGAGCGATTATTAAACGGACGCTCAATATGGGAAGCCATTCGCTTTGTACTGTCCCAACCCCGCAACTGTCATATCGGTAAAATCTACTTCCAGGGCCCTACCCGCGAAGATCTGGCATGTTAAGCGGAGAGGTTGTGGTTCATTTTAAATCCTCAACGTATCAATTACCGCCCGCAGGGCGGGCGAAACGTTACGATGGGGATAGTAAAGAAACGATCCCTCCAGCCGCAGGCTGTAGGGTTGTAACACGCGGATAAGCAGACCCTGTTTTAGACAGTCTGCCACCAGCTCCTCAGGAACATAGGCCAGCCCCAGCCCCAGTCTGGCCGCTTTTGCTTCCATATAGCTGTCAGCAAAGGCCCACTGCCCACGGGGGCGGTGGGTGACTTTTTTATCGTCCTCAATAAGCTCCCACGCATAGTGGCTACCGTCGGCAAACTGATAGGCGATGCAGGGATGGGCTGTCAGGTCGGCGGGCGTCCGGGGAAATCCGTAGCGGTGAAAATGTGCGGGCGCGCCGACGACGGCCATCTCCATATCGGGGGCAATGCGTACCGCCACCATACCCTGGCCGACATCCGGCCCCAGCCGCACGCCGGCATCAAACCGCTCGGTGATAATATCAACGAAGCGACTTTCGCTAATCAGCTCCAGCCGGATGTCGGGATAGCGCTGTTTGAACTCCGCCAGCTTCGGCAGCAGCACTTTATCAATTGCGTGCTGGCTGGCGTTAATCCGCACGGTGCCGGAGGGCGTACTGCGGTAGTGCGCCAGGGTATCCAGCCCCGTATCCAGCGCATCAAACCCCGAGCGGACCTGCTGATACAGCAGCTCACCGGCCTGGGTCAGCGATATTTTGCGCGTGGTCCGCACCAGAAGCTGCACGCCCAGCCGCTTTTCCAGTTCACGAACGGCACGGCTAACCCCGGACTGGGCCAGCCCGAGACGCTGGGCTGCGGCGGTGAAGCTTCCTTCCCGCGCCACCTGTAGGAATAAAAAGAGATCATTATAGTTTTCCCGCTTCGCCATCATTCTCTTCCCCGGGCGGTCTACGGCCCCTAATTCATAACAAATAAGCATTAATCTTAGCACCTGACTGCCACTAATCAGCACAAAAATTGCTGGCTATACTGGGCCCATCGCAACAAAGCACGGCAGCGTTGTCCGTATGAAACCTGTATTTATCTTTTCCTGAGCCTGGAACTTTAAATGACATCTTTCACCCGAAAACTAACGGCGGCAATACCCGCCCTGCTGCTATGCACCTCGTTAAGTGGAGTCGCAACTATGAGCTATGCTGATGCAACCAATCCGAACGCGCCTGTTTCAATGGTAGAGAAATGGGATAAAACCTTCCCGCAAAGCAGCAAGGTCGAGCACCGTAAGGTGACCTTCCCAAACCGTTACGGCATTACCCTGGTGGGCGATCTTTATCTGCCGAAAGATCGGGGCCAGGGGAAGCTGGCCGCCATTGCCGTTAGCGGCCCGTTCGGTGCGGTTAAAGAGCAGTCCAGCGGCCTGTATGCCCAAACCCTGGCCGAGAACGGCTTTGTTACGCTGGCGTTCGATCCCTCCTATACCGGTGAAAGCGGCGGCCAGCCGCGTAACGTTGCCTCCCCGGATATCAATACCGAGGACTTCAGCGCGGCGGTAGATTTCCTCGGACTGCAAAATGAGGTCGATCGAAACCGGATCGGTATCCTGGGCATCTGCGGCTGGGGCGGTATGGCGCTCAACGCCGCCGCGATGGATACCCGAGTGAAAGCGGTCGCCACCAGCGTGATGTACGACATGAGCCGGGCAATGGGTCACGGCGTGGGCGACGGTACGGACCGTTATTCAACGGCCGACCGACGTGCGGTGTTGCAGTACCTGAACGCGCAGCGCTGGAAAGATGCGGAAAATGGCGCACCCGCACCCGGTGGACATGATATCTACGTTGACGACAAGGGCAACGTAACGGCAGCCGGACGCATTCTTCCGGAGGTTTTACCCGCCGATCCGCACCCGGTGCTGAAGGAATTCTTTGACTACTACCGTATGCCGCGTGGTTTCCACCCCCGCTCCGTCAACTCTACCGGAGCCTGGACCGCCACCACCCCGCTGTCGTTTATGAATATGCCGCTGCTGAGCTATGCCGGTGAAATTACTATTCCGACGCTTATCGTCACCGGTGAAAATGCCCATTCCCGTTATTTTGCGGAAGATGCTTATAAAGCCGTCGGCAGCAAAGAGAAGGCGCTGGTGATTGTCCCCGGGGCTAACCATGTGGATCTGTACGACAACGCCGCCGGAAAGATCCCGTTTACCCGCTTTGAGCAGTTTTTTGACGCCAGCCTGAAAAAATAATCCGCAGCAGACACGTTTAACCAGCCACCTGCACCGTGCAGGTGGCGTTTAATCGTTGTTCCATCAACGGCCTCCCCCTACGGAGATGCCTCAGTTTTACCAACGAATTGCAGAGTTACCGAACATGTCTTCACTGACCACCCCCCCGTTACAGGGTAAAGCCGCACACTGGAGCGGCGTTTTTGCAATGACCCTCTGCGTCTTTGTGCTTATCTCCTCAGAATTTATGCCGGTCAGCCTGCTGACGCCGATTGCCGGAGATTTACAGGTCACCCAGGGTCTGGCAGGCCAGGGGATTGCTATCTCAGGCGTCCTGGCGGTTTTAACCAGTCTGTCGATATCTTCCCTGGCCGGCAGCATGGATCGTAAACATTTACTGTTGGCAATGACGGCGCTAATGGCCGTGTCGGGCATGGTGATTGCCACGGCTTCAAGCTATCTGGTTTATATGCTGGGCCGGGCTTTTATTGGGATTGCCATCGGTGGATTCTGGTCACTCTCTGCGGCGACCGCTATCCGGCTGGTGCCCAAACATCAGGTACCCCGGGCCTTAGCCATCTTCAATGGAGGCAACGCCCTTGCTACCGTGATAGCGGCACCGCTCGGCAGCTTTCTCGGGGCAACCATAGGCTGGCGCGGTGCCTTTTTATGTCTCGTCCCCATCGCAATAGCGGCCTTTATCTGGCAATGCGTAAGCCTGCCCGCGATGGAAAGCGCCAGAGATAAACAGCCGTCCGGGTCGGTGTTCCGTCTCTTCAGACGCCGCATTGTCACCCTTGGCCTGCTGGCCTGCGGTCTGTTCTTTATGGGGCAGTTTACGCTGTTTACCTATGTCCGGCCGTTTCTGGAAAACGTCACGCGGGTCAGCAGCTCCGGGCTGTCGCTGATCCTGCTTGCTACGGGCATCGGCGGTTTCATCGGTACGCTGATCGTTACCCCCTTTCTGAACGCCAGGTTCTGGCTGACGCTGCTTGCCATTCCTTTAATTATGGCCATCATCGCCGGGGGATTCACTGTTGCCGGGCATTCCGCGGTGGCCGTGGCGATCATGCTGAGTCTGTGGGGAATGCTGGCAACCGCCGCGCCCACGGGATGGTGGACGTGGATCGCACGTACGCTGCCCGAGGATGCCGAAGCAGGCGGAGGAATGATGGTCGCCGTCGTTCAGCTCTCGATTGCCCTTGGATCAACGGTGGGGGGCATAGTGTATGACGGGGTGGGCTGGAAAAGTACTTTCGCGCTCAGCGGTCTGCTGCTGCTGAGCGCGGTTCTTCTGACGTTCTGTACGGCACGCCAGAGCCGGCGTGACGACCGCCGATAGTTAAGCGCTGCGTCGTTGCTCTGTTCGGAGGAGCGTTAATCCGGACAGAGCTTACTTCATGCGCTTTACTCTTCGGCGCTGTTAGCGATTCGACAGCTCTTTCCTGAGGATTTCCGCACCTGCGCTTAACGCTGCCAGCTTACCCCTCGCCACCTGGCGGGATAGCGGCGTCATGCCGCAGTTGGTGGAAGGATAGAGCTTATCGGCATCGACAAACTGAAGCGCCTTACGCAGCGTGTTAGCCACTTCATCCGGCGTTTCAATCGCATTAGTTGCTACGTCAATCGCCCCGACCATCACTTTTTTACCGCGGATCAGTTCAATCAGCTCCATGGGCACACGCGAATTCTGGCATTCCAGCGAGACAATATCGATATTTGAAGCCTGTAGCTTAGGGAAGATCTCTTCATATTGACGCCACTCGGTGCCCAGCGTTTTTTTCCAGTCCGTATTCGCTTTGATGCCGTAGCCATAACAAATATGGACCGCGGTTTCGCATTTAAGTCCTTCAACGGCCCTTTCCAGCGCGGCAATGCCCCAGTCGTTCACCTCGTCAAAGAAAACATTAAACGCCGGCTCATCAAACTGAATGATATCAACACCGGCTGCCTCTAACTCCCGGGCTTCCTGATTAAGAATTTTGGCAAATTCCCAGGCGAGCTTTTCGCGGCTTTTATAGTGGCTGTCGTACAGCGTATCGATCATCGTCATCGGACCCGGCAGCGCCCACTTGATAGGCTGCGTGGTCAGCTGACGTAAAAATTTAGCATCGTCAACGAACACAGGCTTCTGACGCGCCACCTCACCCACCACGGTCGGTACGCTGGCATCGTAGCGATTGCGGATCCTCACCGTTTCGCGTTTTTCAAAGTCAACGCCGCTGAGATGTTCAATAAACGTGGTGACAAAATGCTGACGCGTTTGCTCACCGTCGCTAACGATATCAATCCCGGCCTGGAGCTGGTCTGCCAGAGTCAGACGCAGCGCATCCTGTTTACCCTGAATCAACTCATCGCCCTGCAATTTCCAGGGTGACCAGAGCGTCTCCGGCTGTGCAAGCCACGAAGGTTTAGGCAGGCTGCCGGCGGTTGAGGTAGGTAACAATCTTTTCATTTTATATAACCTTATCAATTCAATTAATCAAAAAGCGTAATTAGCAGACCATTGCTCAAGAACCGTTTTATAGGGTTTGATGAAGTGTTCTTCAGTAAACTTGCCCTGCTCTGTAGCCAGACGGCTACGCTCTTCTCGATCGTAAACAATTTGCGTGATTGAGTGATCCTGATGCTTCAGGCTGGGTTGATAGCACTCCCCGGCAGCAGAATTCGCATTATAAATCTCTGGTCGATAAATTTTCTGGAATGTCTCCATGGTACTGATGGTGCCAATCAGCTCAAGATCGGTATAGTCCGCGAGCAAATCGCCAGAGAAATAGAAAGCTAACGGCGCGACGCTATTTGCAGGCATGAAATAGCGCGCCTGAAGACCCATTTTATTGAAGTAAACATCGGTCAATGACGCTTCATCCTGCCGATATTCAACGCCCAGCACAGGGTGCCGGTAGTCGGTTCTGTGATAGGTATTTTTACTGGACACGCTCAGGCAGATGACCGGTGCCTTGCTAAAGTTAGCTTTGTAAGCCTCTGAATGGAGGAATGATTTAAACAGATTACCGTGTAAATCCCCGAAGTCATCGGGAATGCTAAACGCGTCACGGTCTCTGTTGTGCTCAGGCAGACGTACGCTAAAGTCGTAATCCCGCACGTAAGAGGAGAAATTATTCCCGACAATACCTTCAATGCGTTGCTGCGTTTTTTTATCAACAATATTCGTCTTCAGTATTTCAATCACCGGGAATGTATCGCCGTTGCCTTCAATAGCGACATTCATTTCAGCGGAGATAATCTCAAGTTCCACGGCGTAGCGATCGCCCTGCGGATTATTGTCCTGCGCCAGGGAATTGAAGCGATTGTTAATCATGGTCAGGGCATTGCGCAGGTTATCCTGACGCTTCTCTCCTCTCGCCAGATTCGCGAAATTAGTGGTAATGCGCGTATTATCCGACGGATTATAATTCTCATCAAAGCTAATGCTTTTAATTTCGAAGGCAAATTCTTTAGTCATTTTATCTGGTATCCTAATATCTGATGTAAAACCTGAGTTTATAAATTTCTTTCCGGGGGCTTCCCACGTTTGTTTTCGGGTTTTATCATTCAGCCGTCTTGAGGTTGTCCGTTGTTACACTGCATATTTTATGCCAGAGACCGTGGTTGAGGAAAAGTGATTAAAATTCATTTCTGCATGAGCCATCCTCATGATCCGGCGCAGGCGGCGGCTGACGGTGCTGTGCGGCTCCCGGTATATCCGGAAGCAGAGATTGAGAAATGAAGGGTGACGCGCGAGGTTTAGGATTAAAACTGACGGCTATTGGTGTATAAAAACCCTACAACTAATAAGATCGGGATATCCTGGAAAATGTCCAGACCGACAGAGCTATACGTTCCGCATATTCTTGACGCCGGTGATATTCCTGCCGAGGATCGCTACTCGCAGATATCACAGAACCTCTCCTGCTACGGTATTGAGGTCGCCGACGATCGGCGTCCGGAGGCGATCGTCGCCCATCACACCACCATCAGCGCCTTACAGGGGGACTTTTGCAGCGCATACGGGTCGCGAAACGTTACCGTTTTTGACCCGCATAAAGCTCAAAAACCCTCGATTTACCTCTCGCTGCTGCTGGAGGGCAGGCAAACCATAAGCGGACGAAAAAAGGCCGTATCCAGTCAGATACCGCAGGGTATGCTGATGGTACATGAACGCAACGATTACTACACCTATCACAGCAGCGATGTTAAGCAGCTGTATATTCTGCCGGATATCGACGCCGTGAGTCGGATATTCAACGGTCGGCTGACCAGGCCGGTTGTTTTTTTAGAA
>Ga0256410_1001696_pt1 | contig 16304 bp, 16 predicted proteins | sample PhyWR1_FD_185983 | JGI IMG/M metagenome (GOLD analysis project Ga0256410, IMG submission 185983) | Leaf surface microbial communities from wheat plants in UC Gill Tract Community Farm, Albany, California, United States - DLSL W.R1 | ecosystem: Host-associated > Plants > Phyllosphere >... | reverse complement strand
GGTCGTTAGCTCAGTTGGTAGAGCAGTTGACTTTTAATCAATTGGTCGCAGGTTCGAATCCTGCACGACCCACCAATGTAAGAAGGCGCCCTAAAGGCGCCTTTTTGCTATGCGTAATTCGTGTGGGGTTCGAACCTGCAGCAGGTTCGAGTGAAGCGAAGCGAAACAGCGTTGCGCCAGCAACGACCCGAAGGGCGAGGCCACCGGCCGAGTCATCCTGCACGACCCACCAATCAAAAAAGACGCCCTAAAGGCGTCTTTTTTGCTATCTGATCACAATAACTTTTCGTGCGGGTCGCTGCACAAAACTTTACATTTATCGCCTTCAGCCTCAACTTTCTCTCATCGATGCCGATAACAGACGGAAATACAACTTACTCCGGTGTGATGATGACTACGATTTCGACGAGCATTAACTTATCCTCTTCCTCCTCCACTTCTGCGTCGGGTGGTGCGGATAGTAGCCTGGCGGCAAAAATCAGTCGCCTGACCAGCCAAATAACAAAACTGACCCAACAGTTGAAGGATATTGCCGGCGGTTCAGGTTCAGCTGAGGAGAAAAAGACCCAGCAGGAACTGATACAAGTGCAGATTAAAATGCTGCAAGCCCAGCTGGCGCAATTGCAACGCCAGCAGGCCGAACAAGCTGCGGAAAAAAATCAGCCTCAGTTAGTGCAGGAACCAGGAATTAATCATCCTGCGGATGGCAAAAAAATTGATATTTATATCTGATGATAAAGTGCGTCATCAAACAGGGGATGGCCTTTACGGGCTTCGGTTAATAACTGTGCCTGATGGTGAACCACCTGCCAGATAACCTCTGCGGCCCTGGACAGTGAGCGATTCCGGCGGCGAACCAGCATAATGGTTCGATCCACGGTCGGAATCAATCGTTTAACCACCAGCGACTGCCCTTCCGGTAAAGGTAAGGCTAAAGCAGGCAGAATACTGATACCGATCCCGGCTTCAACCATCGGATAGAGTGTGGCCGGATGTCCTATCTGCTGCACAATCTGCGCCTCTATTCCCTGTTTACTGAGCGCCTCGTCGATTAAAGGGCGGCTGCCGGAAGCATAGTCCTGTAATACCAGTTTAGCGCCTTGTAATTGCTGCCATGCCACCTGAGGCATACTGGCCAGAGCGTCATCGCTGCGACAGAGTAAGAAGAAAGGCTCTGACAGCACTTCTTCACAATGCAAGTCACTCGCCTCTCCGGGATCGATAACAATCGCCAGGTCAACCTCCCCCTGCCGTACGCTTTCGAGCACCCACTGTTGAGGCCTGTCATAGAGCGTAAAGTGAATTTCAGGATAATTTTGTGCCGCCATCGCAATCGACTGTGGCATCAGATGGGCTGAGATGGTCTGACTGGCAGCGACACGTACCGTACCGCTCAGCTGATGACCCACGCTACGCGCATCAAGCAATGTGGTATTAAGCTCCTCCAGTAACAACTCCAGTTTTGACGCCAGCTGCTCTCCGGCAGCAGTCAGAACCACTTCACGGGTGGTTCTGTCGAGTAATTTCACACTCAGGGTTGTTTCTAGCTCTTTAACGCTATGGCTCACAGCCGACTGGCTTAGCCCTATCGCTGCTCCCGCCTGGCTAAAACTGCCTTTGCGAGCAACAGCAACAAAAATGCGTAACTGACGTAGCGAGTAATTCATCTATTAAATTCATCAATCTATTAAATAAATCAATTTTATTTCTAAAACCAGAAGGAACACAATAGGCCTCTTTCGGCGGAGAACTGGTTATGCAATTGTTTCGTGTTTTGGATCCCTTTACCCTTATCCTCGTATTGACCGTCTTACTGGCCTCTTTTCTTCCTGCCGTAGGTGATGTCTATATATTCTTTGAGTGGCTGACTACCGCCGCAATCGCCCTGCTCTTTTTTATGCATGGTGCCAAGTTATCACGTGAAGCGATTATTGCCGGAGGGGGGCACTGGCGTTTACATTTATGGGTGATGTGCAGCACCTTTATCCTGTTTCCAGCATTAGGTGTGTTATTAAACTGGTGGCAACCTTTCGCAATCAGCCAGCATATCTATGACGGTTTTCTCTACCTCTCAATCTTACCGGCCACAGTACAGTCAGCGATTGCCTTTACCTCTATCGCCGGGGGAAATGTGGCTGCTGCAGTCTGTTCCGCCTCTGCTTCCAGTGTCTTAGGTATTTTCCTGTCACCTGTTTTGGTGGGTATCGTGATGCAGGTACAGGGGGCGAGTGGTAGCTTCCATGATGTCGGCAGAATTATGCTACAGCTGCTACTTCCCTTTGTCCTCGGGCATTTAATGCGCCCGTGGATCGGTAATTTTGTGGCAAAACATAAGAAAATGATCGGTAAAACGGATCAGACATCGATTCTGTTAGTCGTCTATACCGCTTTTAGTGAGGCGGTGTCGCACGGTATCTGGAGTAAAGTCGGTGTCAGTTCTTTACTGTTTATTGTGCTGATAAGCCTGATACTGCTGGCTGTTGTTATCGGGGTCAACATTGTTGCTGCCCGTCGACTGGGCTTTAACAAGGCTGATGAAATTACCATTGTCTTCTGTGGCTCGAAGAAGAGTCTGGCCAATGGTATCCCAATGGCCAATATTCTATTTCCAGCAGCAACGGTCGGTATCATGGTACTGCCGCTGATGATTTTCCATCAGATCCAGCTGATCGTCTGCGCCATAATGGCCAAACGATATCACCGCCAGGCTCTGGCCGCTAAAGCCGCAACTGAAGCGGCTACCAGCCAGAACTAACGCCGTTGCAGGGGCTGGACGAGACCTTCCAGCCCTTCGGTTTTAACCAGCAGAGTAAGTGCCATTAGCTCACCCAGCTCCCCTGCCGGGAAGCCATCTTTGCGGGCAAACCACAGTAAATATTCTTCAGGGAGCGCTATCAGCACTCTCCCTTTATATTTACCAAACGGCATCTGCGTGTTAGCTATCGCTACCAGCTTCTCTTTATCGAGCATGTTCACTCAGCAGGCGGATCATCTCCGCTTCATCAATAACTTTAATCCCCAGCTCCTGTGCTTTGGCAAGCTTAGAACCCGCGGCTTCACCGGCAATCACCAGGTCTGTTTTCTTAGAAACACTTCCGGCCACTTTAGCCCCTAATGCCGTGAGCCTATCTTTAGCCTCATCGCGCGCCAGTAGACTTAATGAACCGGTAAGAACAACTGTTTTACCGGCAAACGGACTGTCTATCTCTTCCGCATTGATAACCACAGGCGCTGGCCAGTGGACTCCTGCTTTCTCTGTTAACTGACGAATAACCTCACGGTTACTCTCCTCGCCAAAGAAATTGAAGACGTGGGTAGCGACGACGATACCGACATCAGGCACCGTTTGTAACTGATCGATATCGGCAGCCATCAGTGCCTCCAGGGTGCCAAAATGCGCGGCAAGTCCGGCAGCCGTAGCTTCACCGACCTCACGGATACCCAGCGCATATAAAAAGCGGGCAAAGGTCGTTTCTTTCGCTTTTTGCAGAGCATTAACCACGTTTTGCGCTGATTTGGGTCCCATACGATCCAGTCCGGTCAGTTTACCCGGAGTCAAATCAAACAGGTCTGCTGGGGTCTGGACATACTCTTTATCCACCAGTTGATCGATAATTTTATCGCCCATGCCGTCAACGTCCAGCGCCCGACGAGAGACAAAGTGCTTTAATGACTCTTTACGCTGCGCACCGCAGGTAAGACCGCCAGTACAGCGCGCAATAGTTTCACCTGCAACCCGTTCAACATCAGAGCCACAAACCGGACAATGGGTCGGGAAGATAATCTCTTGGGTATTCTCTGGACGTTCAGACTCAACCACGCCAACCACTTGCGGGATAACATCTCCAGCACGGCGAATAACCACTTTGTCACCGATACGCAGTCCCAGACGCTCTATCTCATCAGCATTGTGCAGTGTTGCATTACTGACCAGAACACCAGCGACCTGAACAGGTTCAAGACGTGCTACCGGCGTTATCGCCCCTGTCCGCCCGACCTGGAATTCGACATCACGGACCTGGGTCATCTCTTCCTGAGCCGGAAACTTAAAGGCAACGGCCCAGCGTGGCGCTCGGGCAACAAATCCCAGAGTCTCTTGCAACACCAGGGAGTCAACCTTAATCACCACACCATCAATATCGAAGCCCAGTGTTGGACGCTCTGCTTCGACCTGCTGGTAAAAATTCAGCACTTCCTCTGGGCTGTAACACAAACGAACTCTGGAGCTAACCGGAAGCCCCCAGTCTTTAAATTGTTGTAAACGCGCATAGTGACTACCAGGAAGCGTACCGCCGTCAAGCAGACCCACACCGTAACAGAAGAAGGTTAACGGGCGTTTAGCGGTAATACGGGGATCCAGCTGACGCAAGGAGCCCGCTGCCGCATTGCGGGGATTAGCAAAAATTTTGCCTCCGGTGCGGCGCGCTTCGTCATTAATTTTCTCAAAGCCAGCCTGAGGTAAAAAAACCTCGCCGCGGACTTCAAGACGACGCGGAATATTGTCGCCGCGAAGTTTTAATGGGATAGCGCGGATAGTCCTCACATTGGCGGTAATATTCTCCCCAGTGGTTCCATCGCCGCGTGTTGCCGCCCGTACCAGCACGCCATCCTCATAAAGCAGGCTTACCGCTAAACCATCCAGTTTTAATTCACAACAGAGGGTTATCGCCTCGGTACTTTTTAATCGGTCCTGAATGCGCTTATTGAAGGCCAGATAGCTGGTTTCATCAAACACGTTATCCAGCGACAGCATCGGAACTTCATGGCGTATTTGCGTAAATTCACTTAATGGCGCGGCACCCACACGCTGAGTCGGTGAGTCAGGCGTCACAAGCTCAGGATGAAGGGACTCCAGCTCACGTAACTCACGGATTAAACGGTCATATTCAGCATCGGGGATCTCAGGATTATCAAGAACATGATAGAGATACTCGTGATGACGGAGGGTCGCCCGCAGCTGAGTAAGTTGTTTTTCAATTGAGTCCATATCGCACCATCAAAGATAAAAAACCCCCGACATGCGGGGGTGATTGATTACAAACTGAATGGGGAAAGCATCGCGTCCCCTGATGATACCCGCCATGCTTCAAGTGGCCTGGGTATATGACAACAGCGAACAGGAAGCCGTTAGTTGTTCGCATCCATGACTTCACGTATCCGGTCTTGATACTCACGCATCTTCTGCGGGGTCATCAACCGGCGTCCGTCGTCTAATACGACTCCACCGACTTCATCAGCAATGTGCTGAGCAGATTGCAGCATCAGTTTAAAGTTTTGCTGCGGGTCACCGTAAGAAGGCACCTGCATAAAAATGGTTACGCCCGGGGTCACAAATTCGGTCATAAAATCAGGGTCAAATGAACCTGGTTTCACCATATTCGCCAGACTGAACAAGACAGGACCACTGCCATCCGGACTCAAGTGACGATGGAAAATATTCATTTCACCGAACTTAAAGCCAGCCTGTTGGATACTGGTTAATAACAGTTCACCATTGAGCATATTGCCAGGATGCGCAGCCACATTCATCACCACAACCGTCTCTTTCAGCCGTGGTTTTTCTACTGGCGCAGCAACAACAGGTTCAGCCACCACCACAGGTTCGGGTTCAGGCTGACGAACCGGCTCTTGCGGTGCAACCACAACAGGTTCCTGTGGTATCGGCTGAGCAGGCCTGACAGGCTCAGTACGCGGAGCAACCGGTTCAGCATTGTCCCTGGAAGCAGGTTCTACTGGCGGTGTTGCATGACGTGGCTGGGCCGATGCATAAGGCGGTTCATACTTATGCTGGGGCGATGGCTGTGAGGTAACGCTCTGCTGTTCGCGTGACGTCAGTTCAGGTGCAGGGGTTGTACGATGTACTCGTACTTCTCCGACACTGTCCTGCTCTTCGTCTTCATCCTCATCATCGTATTCGTCTTCATCGCGCTTAGACTTCATACGTTTCAGGGGACGATCGCGAAAAATAGACGAACGTTCCTTACGGCTGGTCCACAGTCCATGAACCAGCAATGCTATTATGGCTATCGCGCCAACAATGATTAATATCAGACGCAAATCCTGCATCATTATATTCTCTGTTGTTCTAACACCTTGCCTACGTGGCAAACATTTATACACTAAGAGTATTTGCCCATCTGCACAAGTGCAAGTGTGAGCGCGTTTTTCTCAACATAAAGATAGATCCAGGACACTTTTCGTCTCTTTTTCGAACAAATCCTGGTACATACATCCTGTTAAGCTCAGTTATGATAACCAGGTTAGTGTTATCTCAACAATAAAGGAACCTGTTTACATCATGGTACTACCTTCTGACAACCGCCAGCGTAATGGCGTTCACTATTTTGTACAAGGTTGCAAATTAGTACTCGAACCCGGCATCAAACGCTACGTTATTCTGCCTTTGTTGCTCAATATCGTGTTAATGGGAGGTGCATTCTGGTGGTTATTTACCCGCCTGAATAATTGGATCCCCGCCATCATGTCTTATGTTCCTGAATGGTTACAGTGGCTCAATTACTTGATATGGCCGCTAGCTGTCATTTCCGTACTTCTGGTATTCAGCTACCTTTTTTCGACTATCGCTAACTTGATTGCGGCCCCATTCTGCGGATTACTGGCAGAACAACTGGAGGCTCGATTAACCGGCGCGATTCCTCCCGATACCGGTATCGCTGATGTACTAAAAGATACGCCAAGAATAATGAAGCGTGAATGGCAGAAACTTCGCTGGTACCTGCCCCGGGCTCTGTTACTGCTGGTGTTATATTTTATTCCGGGTATTGGTCAGACAGCCGCTCCGGTACTGTGGTTTTTGTTCACCGCCTGGATGCTAGCTCTTCAATATTGTGATTATCCTTTTGATAACCATAAAGTCCCATTTAACAATATGCGTGCTGCATTACGGACCAACAAAATCACTCAGCTGCAGTTCGGCTCGCTGGTGAATATTTGCACTCTGGTCCCCTTCGTGAATCTGTTTATCATGCCGGTTGCCGTCTGTGGAGCAACGGCAATGTGGGTGGATTGTTACCGCAACCAGCATGCCCAGTGGCGATAGACCTAGTCCACCGATGAGCAAGACCGCTGTGTGATTCAGCCCGGCGATGAGCATAGACCGCTATGTGATTCGGCGGGCTGAACGCAGGCAACACCCAGATCACTTGGAGTGTGACGGGTATATACCCTAAATAATTCGAGTTGCCTGTAGGCGCCAAGTTCAGCCCGGCGATGAGCATAGACCGCTATGTGATTCGCCGGGCTGAACGCAGGCAACACCCAGGCCACTCGAAGTATGACGGGTATCGCCTTATTCCAACTTTTGCGCCCTTATTTCTCTTACACATATAGATATGCTATTTCTTTACTTCCGCATATTGTCTGAGCAGGTATGCTGAAGCGGTATCTCAAATTTCGACTATTAAGGATGAGTAATGAGCAAAATTTATGAAGATAACTCCCTGACCATTGGTCATACACCTCTGGTTCGCCTGAACCGCATTGGCAATGGACGCATTCTGGCAAAAGTGGAGTCCCGTAACCCAAGCTTTAGCGTTAAATGCCGTATTGGCGCGAACATGATTTGGGATGCTGAAAAACGTGGTGTGCTTAAACCCGGTATCGAACTGGTTGAGCCAACCAGTGGGAATACTGGTATTGCTCTGGCTTATGTCGCAGCTGCACGCGGCTACAAGCTCACTCTGACGATGCCTGAAACCATGAGTATCGAACGCCGCAAGCTGCTTAAAGCACTGGGTGCTAACCTGGTATTAACTGAAGGTGCCAAGGGTATGAAAGGCGCAATTCAGAAAGCAGAAGAAATCGTTGCCAGCGATCCGGCAAAATATCTGCTACTTCAGCAGTTCAGTAACCCTGCCAACCCTGAAATTCACGAAAAAACCACCGGACCAGAAATCTGGGAAGATACTGATGGTGAAGTTGATGTGTTTATCGCGGGCGTCGGTACTGGCGGCACCTTGACTGGTGTGAGTCGTTATATCAAAAAAACCAAAGGTAAAGAGTCGCTGATTAGCGTCGCTGTAGAACCCACAGACTCACCGGTAATTGCGCAAGCCCTGGCAGGGGAAGAAATTAAACCCGGCCCTCATAAAATTCAAGGTATCGGCGCTGGTTTTATCCCTGGCAACCTCGACCTTAAGCTGATTGATAAAGTTGTTGCCATTAGCAACGACGAAGCGATTTCCACTGCTCGTCGTCTGATGGAAGACGAAGGTATTCTGGCAGGTATTTCTTCAGGTGCAGCAGTAGCCGCAGCGCTTAAGCTCCAGGAAGATCCAGCATTTGCCGAAAAGAATATTGTGGTAATTCTGCCATCCTCAGGAGAGCGTTACCTCAGCACTGCATTGTTTGCCGATCTTTTTACCGAAAAAGAGTTGCAACAATAATATTACAATCCTAAAAGTGTCTAAAAAAGCACCCATCAGGGTGCTTTTTTGTGGGTCACATCAAACTTTTGCCCTAACCAGCATTGCGTCAGCCTTTCAGGTCTGGTATTTAACGAGCAATTATTTTGAAGCGCGAAATTATTCGGCACGTAACAGATTATCGCTGAATCGATTTTACAAGTTTGCAAAAGAACTGTTTTCGGCGGCATTATAACGTTTATCACTGCTGCTTAGAAAGAATACTGTTCAGTGTATCGACAAATACCTGATGTCGCATTTTATGCGCAAGAACTCTTTAGGCTAAAGTTTACTGTTAGAGCTAAACTTTAGTTCCATGACACTTAACCTATAAGTTGAGGAAAGCAAATGTTCCAGCAAGAAGTTACCATCACTGCACCAAATGGTTTGCACACTCGCCCAGCCGCTCAGTTTGTTAAAGAAGCTAAAGGCTTCGCATCTGACATCTCTGTAACCTCCAACGGTAAAAGCGCCAGCGCTAAGAGCCTGTTCAAGTTACAGACTCTGGGTCTGACTCAAGGTACCGTTGTCACCATCTCTGCTGAAGGCGAAGATGAGCAAAAAGCGGTAGAACATTTAGTAAAACTGATGGCTGAACTCGAGTAAGTTTCAGGTTCTTCTTTAAAAAATCAGTCACAAGTAAGGTAGGGTTATGATTTCAGGCATTTTAGCATCCCCCGGTATCGCTTTCGGCAAAGCTCTTTTACTGAAAGAAGATGAAGTCGTCATCGACCGGAAGAAAATTTCTGCCGCTAACGTTGAACAGGAAGTTGAGCGTTTTTTGAGTGGTCGTGCGAAAGCATTCACTCAATTAGAGGCTATCAAGATTAAAGCCGGTGAAACGTTTGGTGAAGAAAAGGAAGCTATCTTCGAAGGCCACATGATGTTGCTGGAAGACGAAGAGTTAGAGCAAGAAATCATAGCCCTGATTAAAGATAAGCTGGTCACTGCTGATGCAGCTGCCTATGAGATTATCGAAGGTCAGGCTGTCGCTCTGGAAGAGCTGGACGACGAATATCTCAAAGAGCGTGCCGCTGACGTTCGTGATATCGGCAAACGCCTGCTACGCAATATTCTGGGTCTGGCAATTATCGATTTAGGTTCTATTCAGGATGAAGTTATCCTGGTTGCTAAAGACTTAACACCGTCTGAAACTGCTCAGTTAAATCTGGACAAAGTGCTTGGATTTATCACTGATATCGGTGGCCGTACTTCCCATACTTCAATCATGGCTCGCTCTCTTGAGCTTCCTGCGATTGTCGGTACCGGGAGCGTCACCCAGCAAGTTAAGACTGGCGATTATCTGATTCTTGATGCGGTTAACAATCAAATTCACGTTAATCCGTCTGAAGAAACAATTAACTCCCTGAAAGAAGCCCAGCTGCAACTCGCCAGCGAAAAAGCTGAACTTGCTAAGCTGAAAGACCTGCCAGCGATTACGCTGGATGGCCATCAGGTAGAAGTCTGCGCCAACATTGGTACTGTTCGTGATATCGAAGGTGCTGAGCGTAATGGTGCGGAAGGTGTCGGCCTGTACCGTACAGAATTCCTGTTCATGGACAGAGACTCACTGCCAACAGAAGAAGAGCAGTTCAGCGCTTATAAAGCGGTTGCTGAAGCCTGCGGTTCTCAAGCGGTGATTATCCGTACTATGGACATTGGTGGCGATAAAGAGCTGCCGTATATGAATTTCCCGAAAGAAGAAAACCCGTTCCTCGGCTGGCGTGCTATCCGCATCGCGATGGACCGTAAAGAAATTTTACGCGATCAGGTACGTGCGATTCTTCGTGCATCTGCTTTCGGAAAATTACGTATTATGTTCCCAATGATTATTTCTGTTGAAGAAGTGCGTGCACTGAAAGCAGAAATTGAAATCATGAAGGCGCAATTACGTGAAGAAGGTAAAGTTTTCGACGAAGAAATTGAAGTCGGCGTGATGGTAGAAACCCCTGCTGCAGCCGTTATTGCTCCTCATTTAGCCAAAGAAGTTGATTTCTTCAGTATTGGAACGAACGATTTAACACAATACACTCTGGCAGTTGACCGTGGTAATGATATGATTTCCCATCTTTACCAGCCAATGTCACCGTCTGTACTGATACTTATTAAACAAGTTATTGATGCTTCTCATGCAGAAGGCAAATGGACTGGTATGTGTGGTGAGCTTGCGGGCGATGAACGTGCTACACTTCTGTTGTTGGGGATGGGTCTGGACGAGTTCAGTATGAGCGCCATTTCTATTCCGCAGATTAAAAAAATCATTCGCAATACAAACTTCAAAGATGCGAAGGTGTTAGCAGAGCAAGCACTTGCTCAACCAACAACCGATGATTTAATGGCGTTGGTTAACAAGTTCATTGAAGAAAAGACCATCTGCTAATACAGAAAAATTACTGCTTAGGAGAGAAGGCTAATGGGGTTATTTAGTAAACTTTTCGGTGATAAAGGCAATAGCGATACCGGAACCATTGAGATCGTTGCTCCACTGTCTGGCGAAATCGTCAACATCGAAGATGTGCCAGATGTCGTGTTTGCAGAAAAAATTGTTGGTGATGGCATAGCGATTAAACCATCAGGCAACAAAATGGTTGCACCGGTTGATGGAACTATCGGTAAGATTTTCGAAACGAACCATGCTTTCTCTATCGAATCGGATAGCGGCATTGAGCTGTTTGTCCACTTCGGTATAGACACCGTTGAACTCAAAGGCGAAGGCTTTAAGCGTATCGCTGAAGAAGGTCAACGTGTGAAGAAAGGCGATGTCGTTATCGAATTTGATTTGCAGTTGCTTGAAGATAAAGCCAAATCAACTTTGACTCCGGTTGTCATCTCTAATATGGATGAAATCAAAGAGTTAATTAAGCTGACTGGTAGCGTGACAGTAGGTGAAACTCCTGTTATTCGCATCAAGAAGTAACACCTTTTAGTGATAAAAAAGGCACCTTTCAGGTGCCTTTTTTTTATCTCTGTGGCGGAAGAACCAGCTCATCAAGTTTAAGACTCTGGGTCCAGGAGATAGCAGCGAAAACTCGCTCTGCCGCTGCAGCGGCGGCCTCAGCAATCGGCATACCTTTCAGTACATGGCTCATGAGTTCGGCACAGAATAAATCGCCCGTCCCTTTCAGACTCATAACCACTCTTTCATGACTGATGATATCTACCGACTCCGCAGTCACCGTCACCACCGAAATAGTCTGCAAAGAGTCACCTGGTGCACTGGTGATAACCACCCATTTTAGCGTGTCGGAAAGCAGGCTTTTGGCCGCACTTACCGCCTGTTCCAGGGTATCGCATGGCATACCTGTCAGAATATTTAATTCAAACAGGTTAGGCGTAATACCATGGGCAACAGGTAACAATGCCGTACGATAGGCTTCGGGTATTCCCGCTTTGACATAAATGCCGCTATCGGTATCACCGATAACCGGATCCACCATAATCACAACATTGGGATGGCGCTTCTGAATAGAGTTTAGCCATTGCGCCAACAGCGTAATTTGCTCCGCGCTTCCCATATATCCAGTCATAACGGCTTTAAGTTCCCGCAGCGCGTCACGTTCTTCCAGCGCCTGTAGATAGCCATTAAACCAGTCTGCCGGAATGACCCCACCGTACCAGGTATCATAATGAGGTGTATTACTAAACAGCACCGTCGGTACTGCCATCGCGCGCCAGCCGTGTTGTTTTATCGCAGGCATGGCAATACTGTTTCCGACACTGCCATAGATAACCTGGGACTGCACTGCAACAATGTCAGCTTGCAATGCCCGCTGTGTATTATTAAATAGTATCGACTGGATGTCGTTATCCTGACTCATATTCCCTCACCTGTAATTCGAGTTGCTTGTAGGTGCAAAGAGAAGGCTGTCGATGAGCATAGACAAACTATGTGATTCGGCAGCCTGAACGCCAGCAGACCTAAGCAACTTGAAGTATGACGTATACCCAAAATAATTCGAGTTGCCTGTAGGCGCAAAGAGAAGGCAGTCGATGAGCATAGATAAACTATGTGATTCGGCTGCCTGAACGCCAGCAACGACCAGGCAACTTGAAGTATGACGGGTATAGCCTAAATCCCCGCCCCCTGGACATAGCTTTCTTCACCAAACACGCCAGTAGATAAATAACGATCGCCGCGATCGCAAATAATAGCCACGACGATAGAGTCTGGTGTCGCACGCGCCACACGAAGTGCGCCAGCAACCGCGCCTCCGGAACTGACTCCGCAAAAAATACCTTCTTCTGTTGCCAGACGACGCATCGTTTGTTCCGCTTCAGTTTGTGACATATCAATCACTTCATCAACCAGTGCGGGCTGATAAATTTTAGGCAACCACTCTTCAGGCCAGCGGCGAATACCAGGAATGCTACTCCCCTCTTCCGGTTGCAGGCCGACAATTGTCACGGTTCCGCTTTGCTCACGCATAAAGCGCGCAACACCCGTAATCGTCCCGGTGGTTCCCATACTGGAGACAAAATGGGTAATACGCCCCTGGGTCTGCTGCCAGATCTCAGGCCCGGTAGTCCGGTAATGCGCCAGTGGGTTATCCGGATTATTAAACTGATCGAGAATGATTCCTTCACCACGGTCAGCCATCTCTTGTGCGAGTTCGCGGGCCCCTTCCATTCCTTGTGCTTTGGTCACCAGAATCAGCTCAGCACCGTAGGCCTGCATCGCCGCTTTCCGCTCCATGCTCATATTATCGGGCATCAGCAGTTTGATTCGATAGCCTTTTAAGGCCGCGATCATCGCCAGGGCAATACCCGTATTACCGCTGGTCGCTTCAATAATAACGTCGCCTGGTTTAATCTCGCCGCGCTTTTCAGCTTCAACAATCATCGATAGCGCAGCCCTGTCTTTAACTGAACCAGCCGGGTTATTACCCTCCAGCTTTACCCAGATCTCGCTGCCATTATTAAGCCCGGTGCGTTGCAGACGTACCAAGGGTGTATTGCCAATTGTATTTTCTAAAGTGACCACTACCACTCCCTGATTGCATAAAAAAGCGGCCACTCAGGCCGCTATTCAGTGTTATAAGGAATTAAATTATCAGGCTGGCTGCTTCAGGTCTACCTGTGAGATACGGTTATTACCCTGATAAATACGTGCATGCTGTAAACCAACAAACAAACGCTCGCCGCGTTGCGGAGCTGTGCTGTCACGAAGCACCACAGTGATAGGTTCATCATGCCAGCCCAGTGGCTGTACTACCAGCTGGGTAAAGTGGCCCCGAGGGCTGATTTCCAGTACTTGTACCGGCAATGGTGAGTCGAGGTTAGTACGTCGGCTGACATCCACTTCCCATGGACGCAGGAACAAGTCGACTTCACCTTGATAAGCAGGCGTGAACTCTAATGGCCAGCGATGAGCGCCCACCTGGAAATGACTGGCGTTGATAGTGCCGGTTATCCGGTTGACCTCACCAAGGAATTCCAGCACAAAACGTGTTTCAGGTTCGCGCCACACCACTTCTGGGGTATCGACCTGTTCAATATTGCCATTACTCATGACCACGACCCGGTCTGCCACTTCCATGGCTTCTTCCTGATCATGAGTCACAAATACGCTGGTAAAACGAAGTTCTTCATGAAGCTGACGCAACCAACGACGCAGTTCTTTACGGACCTGCGCATCCAGAGCACCAAAAGGCTCATCAAGCAGCAGAATTTGTGGCTCTACCGCTAACGCTCGCGCCAGAGCGACACGCTGTTTCTGCCCGCCTGAAAGCTGAGCAGGATAACGGTCAGCCAGATGGGATAGCTGTACCATTTCCAGTAACTTGGTGACTTTTTGCTTGATCTCCGCCGAAGAGGGACGCTCGCGACGCGGTAATACCGTCAAACCGAAAGCGATATTATCGAACACTGACATATGACGAAACAGTGCATAGTGCTGGAAAACAAAGCCGACTTTACGTTCACGGGCATGAACCTGGCTGACATCTTTGCCATTAAAACGGATCTGTCCGCTGTTCTGGTGTTCCAGCCCGGCAATAATACGTAATAGGGTTGTCTTACCTGAACCTGATGGGCCCAGTAAGGCCACCATCTGACCAGAAGGAATATCCAGCGAGATATCATTCAGTACCTGTGTTTTACCAAATGACTTATTAATGCTGGCAATATCAATGCTCATGATTTTCCTCCTGCTTGAGGCGTTTTTCCTGGTTGTTCAGACGCCACTGCAGCGCAGTTTTTAAGAACAATGTCAAAATAGCCATCACGGTTAATAGTGCAGCGGCGGTAAAGGCTCCGACAGTATTGTAGTCTTGCTGCAACAGTTCAATTTGTAGCGGTAATGAGAAAGTCTCGCCTCGTATCGCACCCGATACCACCGAAACGGCACCAAACTCGCCGATAGCGCGTGCGTTGGTCAGCACCACACCATATAACAGTGCCCAGCGAATATTAGGCAGTGTCACACGGCGGAACATCTGCCAGCCTGAGGCACCAAGTAAAATCGCCGCTTCGTCTTCCTGGCTCCCCTGACTGAGCATGACCGGTACCAGCTCACGCACCACAAAAGGACAGGTAACAAAAATAGTCACCAGTACCATGCCCGGCCAGGCGAACATAATTTGTAAGTCATAAGCCTCAAGGAAGCCGCTGAGCGGTCCGTTCGAGCCGTAGAACAGCAAATACACTAAGCCGACAACCACCGGCGACATCGCGAAGGGTAAATCAAGTATGGTCAGTAACAGCTGGCGGCCAGGAAAATCAAATCTTGTCACCAGCCAGGCGAGCAAAATACCAAACACCAGGTTTACTGGCACCGTTATCAGAGCGATTAATACCGTTAACCAGATAGCATGGAGCATATCCGGGTTACTGATATTATCCAGCGCTGGCATAATCCCTTTCGAAAAGGCTTCAGAGAAAATGGAAATAACCGGTACCACCAGCAGCAGGAACGAGAACAGCATTCCTATCGCAATGAGCGTCCATTTCCCCCAGTTTATGCCCCTCTGGCGGTTATTCTTTACTGCAGATGCATTCGTCATTAGTGACCTACCACGCGTCGACCAAAGCGGCTTTGTATGGTGTTAACCGTGAACAGCAGTAATAGCGAAGCGGCAAGGATAACCGAAGCAATCGCGCTGGCTGCCGGATAGTCAAACTCCTGCAAACGGATGAAAATCATCAGTGAAGTCACTTCTGTTTTCCAGGCAATATTCCCGGCGATAAAAATAACCGCCCCGAACTCACCCAGACTACGAGTGAAGGATAACGCCACACCCGCCATTAATGCCGGAGAAAGCTCAGGCATTATCACTTTGCAAAAGCTTTGCCAGCGCGTTGCGCCAAGCGTTTCCGCCGCTTCTTCATATTCAGGACCCAGTTCTTCCAGTACCGGTTGTACGGTACGAACCACAAACGGAATACTGGTAAAAGCCATCGCTACCGCAATACCAAGCCAGGTATAGGTTACTTTAATATCGAACTTAGCCAGCCATTCACCGTACCAGCCATTGACTGAGAATAGCCCGGCCAAGGTTAAACCCGCCACCGCAGTAGGTAGGGCAAAAGGAAAGTCCATCAGCGCATCAAGCAGACTGCGCCCAGGAAATTGATACCTTGTCAGTATCCAGGCCATCAGCAGGCCAAACACACCGTTAAAAATGGATGCTACTGTCGCCGAAATCAGGGTCACTTTATAAGCCGCGACCACTTGCGGGTTAGTAATAACCTCCCAGTACTGGGCTAAGGTCATTTCGGACAGCTGCATCACCAGCGCGCTTAACGGCAGTAACAATATTAAGCAAACAAACAGTAAACTGGTGCCCAGGCTTAAAGTGAAGCCAGGAAGCACACGCTTTGAGGCCTGGGCAAACATTAACTACGCCCCGCTGCTAACAGTTTGTCCAGTTCACCGCCTGTTGC
>Ga0256410_1001694_pt1 | contig 16313 bp, 11 predicted proteins | sample PhyWR1_FD_185983 | JGI IMG/M metagenome (GOLD analysis project Ga0256410, IMG submission 185983) | Leaf surface microbial communities from wheat plants in UC Gill Tract Community Farm, Albany, California, United States - DLSL W.R1 | ecosystem: Host-associated > Plants > Phyllosphere >... | reverse complement strand
AGATACAAGACGCATTATGAATCTCCCAGTGCTGAGATGGCCCTAGCCACCCCAAGAAAAATCGGCCCTTTACGGGCTCACGTTAACGAGGCTTGGTGTGTCGTGAGCGTGTTGGCAAACAGGTCGCTCATAACCCCGTGTTCTAAGAAGCGGCGTCAGTATCGCGGGTGGATATGACAGAAAAGTGGCAGAGTGATAGCAAGTCTGTGACAGCGTGCGGCGTCGCTTCATGTGGGAGCTGGCCATGCCTGACCTGTGGGAGCTGGCTTGCCTACGATGCGGACGGCGCGGTCTGGCAGGTACACCGCAGCGATGCCATCGCGAGCAAGCCCGCTCCCACAAAGGGCCCTGGCCAGCCGCGAATTCTGCTGGCCATGCCTGACCTGGGGGAGCTGGCTTGCCTGCGATGCAGGCGACGCGGTCTGGCAGGTACACCGCAGCGATGCCCTCGCGAGCAAGCCCGCTCCCACATAGGGTCCTGGCAAGCCGTGGATTCAGTTGGCCATGCCTGACCTGTGGGAGCTGGCTTGCCTGCGATGCAGGCGACGCGGTCTGGCAGGTGCACCACGGCGATGCCATCGCGAGCAAGCCCGCTCCCACAAAGGGTCCTGGCAAGCCGTGGATTCAGTTGGCCATGCCTGACCTGTGGGAGCTGGCTTGCCTGCGATGCAGGCGACGCGGTCTGGCAGGTGCACCACGGCGATGCCATCGCGAGCAAGCCCGCTCCCACATAGGGTCCTGGCAAGCCGTGGATTCAGTTGGCCATGCCTGACCTGTGGGAGCTGGCTTGCCTGCGACGCGGACGGCGCGGTCTGGCAGGTGCACCACGGCGATGCCATCGCGAGCAAGCCCGCTCCCACACCAGATATTCGGGAGTGCTACCATCGGCGCTCTACGCTGCGCCTTGAGGACTATTAATGCCGCTGCAACGACTCGACAGCCTGTCCGCTATCCCTGCCCATGAATGGGATGCGCTGGTGCCGGTGGCCCAGCCTTTTTTGCGGCATGCCTTTCTCAGTGCCCTGGAAGACAGTGCCAGCCTTGGCCCGCATTCCGGCTGGCAGCCCGAGCATTTGCTGCATTACGAAAATGGGCAGCTGCAGGCAGCACTGCCCAGTTATCGCAAATGGCATTCCTACGGCGAGTACGTGTTCGATCACGAGTGGGCGCAGGCCTGCGAGCGGGCAGGCATCGAGTACTACCCCAAGTTGCTCACGGCAGTACCATTCAGCCCGGTCAGCGGCCCGCGGTTGTTGGCCGCCCGTGCCGAGGACGGGCTCGAGCTGCTGGCAGCCTTGCCCGGTTATCTGCAGATCGAAGGGCTGTCCAGCGCGCATATCAATTTCACCGACCCGCTGGCCGATACGGCGCTGGCGCAACAACCCGGCTGGATGCAACGGCTTGGCTGCCAGTTTCACTGGCAGAACCGCGAGTACCGGGATTTTCAGGACTTCCTCGACGCCTTGAGTTCACGCAAGCGCAAACAGATGCGCAAGGAGCGCGAGCAAGTGGCGGGGCAGGGGTTTGAGTTTGAATGGCTGGAAGGCCAGCAAGTCAGCGAGGCGCAATGGGATTTTGTCTACGCCTGCTATGCCAATACTTACGCTGTGCGTCGGCAAACGCCGTATCTGACGCGGGATTTTTTCAGCCTTCTGGCCGAGCGCATGCCGGAATCAATTCGCGTCGTGCTGGCCAAACAAGGGGGGACCCCGGTTGCGATGGCCTTCAGCCTGATCGGTGGCGACAGTGTCTATGGTCGCTACTGGGGATGCCTTGGTGAGTTTGACCGCCTGCATTTCGAGACGTGTTTCTACCAGGGCATGGATTACGCCATCGCCCACGGCATTCGGCGTTTTGATGCAGGGGCCCAAGGCGAGCACAAGTTGATCCGCGGTTTTGAGCCGGTGATCACCCACTCATGGCATTACCTGCGCCATCAGGGCCTGAAGGCGGCGGTAAGCGACTTTTTGCAGCGCGAGCGAGCAGGGGTGCTGGCCTATGCCGAAGAGGCGAGGTCGGCGCTGCCTTATCGGCAGGCCTGACCCCTGAGTCTCGCTGTTCAGCTGTCTTCTTTGCCCAGCCAGCGATAGACCACTGCACCAATGGCCGCGCCGACAATCGGCGCCAACCAGAACATCCACAATTGCTGAAGTGCCCACCCACCCACGATCAGCGCCGGGCCTGTGCTGCGCGCCGGATTGACCGAGGTGTTGGTCACCGGGATCGAGATCAGGTGGATCAGCGTCAGCGCCAGGCCGATCGCCAGAGGGGCATGCCCCGCAGACACCCGTTTGTCAGTGGCGCCCATGATGATCAGGATAAACATGGCCGTCATGGTGATTTCACATATCAGCCCCGAGACCATCGAGTACCCGCCAGGTGAGTGTTCGCCATAGCCGTTGGCGGCCAGCCCGCTGGCGGCCAGGTCAAAGCCGGGCTTACCGCTGGCAATCAGGTACAGCAGCCCGGCGGCAATCACGCCGCCCAGAACCTGGGCAACGATGTACGCAGGCAGTTCTTTTGCAGGAAATCGCCCTCCGACCCATAAGCCGAAAGAGACGGCAGGGTTGAGATGACAGCCGCTGATATGGCCGATGGCGAATGCCATTGTCACTACGGTAAGGCCAAATGCCAGCGCTACCCCCAGCAGACCGATACCGACATCAGGAAACGCTGCTGCGAGCACAGCACTGCCACAACCGCCAAGCACCAGCCAGAAGGTGCCTAGCAACTCAGTAACGGAGCGTTTGAACAAGTTCATCACAGGGTCCCGGATAGATAAATCTATCGAGCAATTGAAGCTGCGTCGCCTCCTGCGGTTGACTGCAGGATTCTCCCGAACCCTGCATTCAGTACAGCACCCGCCGGTTTTTTTGCCAGTGCCATAAAAAACGCCAGAGCCCATTACAAACGGGTGCTGGCGTTGTGTTTACGTGCTTTGCAGCATGCGCGTTGCAAGTCTCAGTCGATACCGACAAAACCACCCGTCTGGTGCTGCCACAAACGTGCATATAAACCGCCCCGGGCGAGCAGTTCGCTGTGGGTACCGGTTTCTGCGATATGGCCGTTTTCGAGCACAACCAGGCGGTCCATGCGGGCAATGGTCGAGAGACGGTGGGCGATGGCGATCACGGTCTTGCCTTGCATCAGGGTTTCGAGGCTTTCCTGGATGGCGGCCTCGACTTCGGAGTCCAGTGCCGAAGTGGCTTCGTCCATGATCAGGATCGGAGCGTTCTTGAGCAGCACCCGGGCAATGGCGATGCGCTGGCGCTGGCCGCCGGACAGCTTGACCCCGCGCTCGCCCACATGAGCATCGAAACCGCTACGGCCCTGGGCATCGGACAGCAGCGGGATAAACTCATCGGCCCGGGCCTTGCGCACGGCTTCCCAAAGCTCTTCGTCGGTGGCGTCGGGCTTGCCATAAAGCAAGTTGTCGCGGATGGAGCGATGCAACAGCGAAGTGTCCTGGGTGATCATGCCGATCTGTTCGCGCAGGCTTTCCTGCGTCACTTCGGCGATGTTCTGGTCGTCGATCAGAATCCTCCCACCTTGCAGGTCGTACAAACGCAGCAATAGATTGACCAGGGTCGACTTGCCGGCACCTGAAGGGCCGATCAGGCCGATTTTTTCGCCGGGCTTGATCAGCAGGTTGAGGTCGCTGATGATCCCGCTGCGTTTGCCGTAGTGGAAGTCGACGTGTTCAAAACGTACCTCGCCACGGTTTACGCTCAGGCGTGGTGCATGTTCGCGGTCAATCACGGCGACAGGCTGGGCGATGGTTTCCAGGCCGTCCTGGACCATGCCGATATTTTCAAAAATGCCGTTGACCACCCACATGATCCAGCCGGACATGTTGACGATGCGGATCACCAGGCCGGTGGCCAGGGCAATGGCACCGACGCTGATCAGTGACTGGCTCCACAGCCACAGCGCCAGGGCGCTGGTGCTGACAATCAGCAGGCCGTTCATGGTGGTGATGACCACGTCCATGCTGGTGACCACGCGGCCGGCCAGCTGGGTTTTTTCGGTCTGCTCGATAATCGCTTCACGAGCGTACTGCTGTTCGAACTGGGTGTGGGCAAACAGCTTGAGGGTGGTGATGTTGGTGTAGCCGTCGACGATACGGCCCATCAGCTTGGAGCGGGCGTCGGAAGATACCACCGAGCGCTCTTTGACCCGGGGGACAAAATAGTACAGCGCCCCGATATAGCAGACGATCCATGTCAGCAACGGGATCATCAGGCGCCAGTCGGCCTCGGCAAACAGCACCAGCGAACTGATGGCATAGATCAGGACATGCCACAGGGCATCGACCGCCTGCACCGCTGAGTCACGCAGTGAGTTGCCAGTTTGCATGATGCGCTGGGCGATGCGCCCGGCGAAGTCGTTCTGGAAAAAGTTGAGGCTTTGCTTGAGCACATAGCTGTGGTTCTGCCAGCGGATCAGGCTGGTCATGCTCGGGCTCAGGGTCTGGTGCACCAAAAGGTCGTGCAGGCCAAAGAATACCGGGCGGATGATCAGCGCGACCACGGCCATCCAGATCAGCTCGCTGCTGTGAACCCTGAAGAAGTCGGTATTGGGCGTGCCCTGGGTCAGATCGATCAGCGTGCTCAGGTAGCTGAACAGTGAGACTTCGATCAGGGCCGCGATCAGCCCGACCACCAGCAAGGCGGCGAACATCGGCCAGACCTGGCGCAGGTAGTAGAGGTAAAACGCCCAGACAGTGCTGGGCGGGGCCGCAGTGGGAGCCTCGCGGAAAATATCGATCAACTGTTCGAAACGGCGATAAAGCATTGGCACTGAAGCCCGCACTGCGGGCTCTCCTTTAGTGGTGTGGCCGGTGCTGCTGGCTTTACTCATCCCGATGGGGCACCGGCCAAGGCTCCCTGCTGTGTGCTGCTTGTCAGTCGATGCGTTTGGCCGACTTGATCAATACCGGGTCGATTGGCACATTCTGCATGCCCTGTTTGGTGGTGGTCTGCGAGTTGACGATCTGGTCGACCACGTCCATGCCATTGACTACCTTGGCGAATACGGCATAGCCCGCGTCACGGCCCGGGTCCAGGAAGGCATTGTCGGCGACGTTGATAAAGAACTGGCTGGTGGCCGAATTGGGGTTGGAAGTGCGGGCCATCGATAGGGTGCCGCGCACGTTGTGCAGGCCGTTGCTGGCTTCGTTACGGATCGGGTCGCGGGTCTGCTTTTGCACCATCTGCGAGGTAAAACCGCCGCCTTGCACCATAAACCCCGGGATGACACGGTGGAAAATGGTGTTGTTGTAAAAGCCGCTGTCGACATATTTAAGGAAATTGTCGCTGCTGATCGGCGCCTTGACCGGGTCCAGTTCGATTTCGATCTTGCCGAAGCTGGTGTCCAGCATGACATGTGGCGCTTTACTGGCGTCAGCCGCCATCAGGTGGGTGGCAAGCAGCAGTGCGCCAGCGGCAAGAGCAATTTTTTTAAGCATGGTTCAGTGATCCTGAAAAGTGGGGTGACTGTTCAATGCCACACGGGCAGTGGTGCATTGAACCAGTGCCCGTGCCACATCCATCAACGGTGGATGTTCACGGGCTGCGGGTGTTGGACAGGATATTCCCGAATCAGGTTCCTGCCCACTGCTGTTCACGCCTGTTGCGGAGCCGCGAAAGGCGCGTCCAGTGGCGCTGTGTCGAAAGTTTGCAACAGTTCGACAAGAATTTGTGTGGCCGGGCCCAGGGGTTTGTCCTTGTTGGCGTAGAGGAAAAACACCGGGTGACGGTTGCCGCCCTGATTGAGCGGCAACGGCTTGAGCACGCCTTCCTTGAGTTCGCGCTCGATCATGTGCCGCGGCAGCCAGGCAAAGCCCAACCCGCTGCTCACAAACGCTGCCGCCGTGGCCAGGCTGCCGACGGTCCAGCGCTGTTCCGAGCCGAGCCAGCCCACGTCCCTTGGCTGCTGGCGGCCGGAGTCACGAATCACCACTTGTAGCTGGCTTTCCAGGTCCTGAAAGTGCAACTCGCGTTGCAGGCGGTGCAGCGGGTGGTCGGGGTGGGCCACCGCGACAAATTCCACGGTGCTCAATTCGGTACCCAGATAGCCGGGAATATTGAAACTGCTGATGGCCAGGTCAGCCACGCCTTCAAGCAGCACTTCCTCGACGCCGGACAACACCTCTTCACGCAGACGCACGCGACAGCCGCGGCTTTGCGGCATAAAGGCGGTCAGGGCACGCACCAGCCGGGCGTTGGGGTAGGCAGCGTCGACCACCAGGCGCACTTCGGCTTCCCAGCCTTGTTCCATGTGATGGGCGAGGTCTTCGAGCTGGCTGGCCTGCTTGACCAGTTGCCGCGAGCGGCGTAGCAGCACGCCGCCGGCCTCGGTCAACACCGCCTTGCGGCCGTCAATGCGCAGCAGCGGCACGCCGAGCTGATCCTGCATGCGGGCCACGGTGTAGCTGACTGATGATTGCGAACGGTGCAGGACTTCAGCGGCTTGCGCGAAGCCGCCGTGGTCGACCACCGCCTGCAAGGTGCGCCATTGATCCAGGGTCACGCGGGGCGCTTTCACGATGAAGTCCTCAAATGTGGGGGGAGTGACAGGATACCGCTAAACAAACAGGTTTATAGATAGGTTGTAGCAGGTTATTGCGCTTTTTTATCGAGCTGATGCTCTCTAACCTCTGCTTCATCGTCTTACAGTATTTACAGATGGAGCTTACCCGGCATGTCCAATGTTCTGATTATTGAAAGCAGTGCCCGCCAGCAGGGCTCGTTTTCCCGGCAGTTGACGCAACAGTTCGTCAGCCAGTGGCAGGCTGCCCACCCGGCAGATCAGGTGACCTTGCGCGACCTTGCCCTGAACCCGGTACCGCACCTCGATGCCAACCTGCTGGGTGGCTGGATGAAGCCCGAAGCACAGCGCAATGCTGACGAACAGTCTTCCCTGCAACGCTCCAATGAGCTGACCGACGAGTTGCTGGCCGCCGATGTATTGATGCTGGCGGCACCGATGTACAACTTTGCCATACCGAGCACCCTCAAAGCCTGGCTGGACCATGTGTTGCGGGCCGGAGTGACCTTCAAGTACACCGAAACCGGACCGCAGGGGCTTTTGACCGGCAAGAAAGCTTATGTTCTGACGGCGCGCGGCGGGCTATATGCGGGTAGCACCTCGGACCATCAGGAACCCTATCTGCGTCAGGTCCTGGCGTTTGTCGGCATTCACGATGTGACCTTTGTCCATGCCGAAGGCATGAACCTGGGTGGCGATTTCCAGGAGAAGGGCCTGAATCAGGCCAAGGCCAGCCTGTCTGCCATCGCATAGCCTGTTAATCGACAGATAATCGCCGGCTGGCTTAATGCTTTCATTGCTCCTTCAAGCATGCGGTTCGCGCATCGAACCTCCCTTTGCACTTTCTTGAGTGCTCGTACCCGATCAGCCCAGGGCTGGATCGGGTTTTTTTTGCCTGGAGCAATGGCTGGGTGCAAGCATGCGGATGCCTTTGAGGTGCGCTACATATCTATCTTTTTACAGGCTCGCGCTCTGTTAATTTGCCCATCGGTTGTTTGGCCAGGCTCCTTGGGCGCATGGCAAAACGTCATTGATTGAGGCGGATGCACCATGTCCATTATTTCGTCCCTGCCAGAGCAGCAACTGCAAGATGAGGAGGCCGCCATTGCCGCTCATCTCGGCCGCCAGCCCACCTTCCTTGCCACCGCCAGGGATTTGTTCCGTGCCGCGTTGCAGCGGCGGTTCGCGTCTGTCACCCAGGCGTTTGACCTGGACGCACTGCATGTCACCGATTATCGCCTGGAGTGGAATCAAGACCGCACGGCGCACATCGCCACCCCTGTGACCTCCCGCAGTCTGGCTGACGAGTTGACACGGTATCTGGCCAGCCGCGAACTGCCGGTCTATGAGGGGCAGGTCGGGATCTTCGACCAGGCGGCCAGCATCGGCCACCTGGGTACCCGTCTGGCAGGCAGCGACAGCATGGCCAGCGAACTGGCGGCCCTGTTGCAGGACGTGGGGGTCAGGGCCTACCCGAATTATCCGCTGCAGCTAGCGGCCTTTTACGAGGCGCCGGCGCAGGTGCTCGGGCTGGCGCAGGGCGCCGACAACCGCGATGGCCGTGACTTGCCGCTCAAGGTGTGGCTGGCAGAACGAATGGCCCGGCAAAGACGCGCAGAGGCAGACCTGCGCACAAGCGATGGCACCTTGACGGTCGAGGGCGCGGCCATGATCCGGTGGGTAGCAGGGGGCCTGCTCGATGCCGGCGTAACCGAGGAACCCGGGGTTTTCGAGCTGACACTGCGGGTACCGACCGTCGAGGCTCGGGTCTCAGGATGCCTGATTCTCACCCGTAGCCCCCGTGACCTGCCGGCCCAAAGCCCGGCAGGGGTGATCTTGCTGATGGCAGGGCAGGGCCTGATCGAATTCTCCTCGGGGGGTGAGTTCAACCAATACCTGGCTCGCTGGTTGAGCGACCTGCAAAGCCATCCCTGGTTATGGGCCACAATCGCTTTAAACCACCGCCAGGCTGTGCTGGCTCACTCCCCCCGTGCGCTTGTGGACTACCCGGGTGTTGCCAGCAGCGAGGCTTTTACCCGTCGCCTGGCATCGCTGCTCAGTTGGCAGCAGGACAGTTGCCAGCACCTTACTCGGTCTGGCCGCGTAGAACCGTTGTATCTGGAGCAGGCTATCAATCTGCGCGCAAGGTTGCGTGTCGGCCATCTGCTGCAGGTGCGGCAGCTGGCCTTGCAGGCACAGCGCAGCGTCGGGCCGCGCAGGACCGCAGCCATTAATGAAGGGCTGGTGCAGGCGTTCCCTGACCTCCAGTCACTGGTTTCGCCCTTCGACATGGACAGGCTTGAACTCAGGGGGTACCGGGATGACAGCGCGGTCACCGACCTGTCCTCAAGCACCCGTCATTCCGGGCAATGGCAACGGGTCAGTTCCAGGCCGCTCGGGGCTGTGTTGCGAGAACTGCTGGTTGATCCCCGGGTGTTCAATCTTGCTGCCGACATTGAGCGCCTGTGCATCGGTGCAGCCGACAGCGATGATTGCATTGAAATCACGCTACAGGCCTTTCGTGACAATGCACTGGCTGTTTTAAGGCCGTTGCGGTATGTCGCTGTGGAGTGCCAACTGCCGGTAACCCCGACGGCCCTGCCTGAACCACCGGTAAACCCCTTCAAGCAGCAGGCGCAGGCCACCCTGGCTGATTTTCGGGCAATGGCTGCAATGTTGCAGGCGGCCCCTGTGGCTTCTTCGTTCAGGTTGCGGCCAAGCCCGCACTCTGCGCTGCAGGGCGCCATCAGCGAAGTGGTGCGCCAGTTCGGGTTGCTGGCGCACGAGTTGCGCGGGCAGGCAGCGAGTGTGCTGTATCAGCGTCTGCCGCTTGCCGCGACATTGCCCGCGAGGCTGCGCAGGCAGTTGGAAACTTGTTTGCATAGCGACCGGCAAGCCGTTCTGTTTGATTACGGTGAGTCGGTGACTCTGGCGGAGATGCTGGACTTTTACTGCATCATTGCGGCTGAACCGCTAACGGCGCCTGCCAGGCGGCAAGCACTCAATGACCTTGAAGAACAGTACGCCGTGCGTGCCCTGGGCATGGAAAACGCAACGCCGTTACTTGACAGCCTGCTGGGTGCCGACCAGGAGCGGGCGTTGCTCGGTGCCGTAAACGCTTGTATTGCAACCCTGCAACCCTTGCCGGGGGTAAACCCTTTGCCGCCTCTGGAAGTGCTGGGGCATTACCTGCCCGGGTTTGACCCTGGCGGATTGGCGCACACCAGGCCGACCGTGGCGCTGCAACAACTGCTCACTTCAGGGCAGGGGCAGTGGCTTGGCCAGCAGTTGCTCAAGGCGTCAGGTTGGCATGGCGCCGTCGATGGCGAGGCTGCCCCGGCGACCCTGAACGCCCAGTTGGCCTGGAAGGCCCTTGTGCTGCGTTATTCCCAGGCAGGTACAACAGCTGGCTACGACCTGAACGCCAATCGTTTGTGGGGTAAAAGCTATGCCTGGATCCGCAGCGACTTCGAGCACTACCTGCTGACCTCGCGACAAGCCACTTCGCCGGCGTTTGCCGCGCTGCTGGCGCGTTTGCTGCGCCCGAGCATGCCCGCGGATTTCAGCGTGCGCGACATTCCGGTCGAGCTGATCTACGGTTCGGCCAGTTGGGTCAACTTCCGGCATGGGGCCGAGCTTGCACATGTGATTGAGCCAGGCTCGCCCCAGCGCATGACTTTTCAACAGGTCATCACGTTGCCAGGCCAGCAGGCGACTGGCCTGGCAGGGCAGCAGAGCGTGGCGCGGGAAAAGTCGGCGGCCATGCTTTCCCTGCGGCTACCACCGCTCATGACCTGGGCAGCCCTTCATGGCGTTGTGCCTGAAATGCCCTTGAGTGCTTACACCAGCGAGCAGATCGAGCAAGCCGCCAAGGCGCTGGATGCCTTTGAGCAGACGGTGCTCAAAGCGGCCAACGATCTGTTCGAGGTGCCCCCCGCCAGACTGCAGATGGCCAGGGCTGAGCTGTTGAAACACGGCATCAGCCCCGAACAACGCGTGTACACGGCGCAGAGGGGGAGTGTGCCCCTGTTTGAGCTGTATGCCGTGGGCAAGCATCTGGAGGTGGATTTTGAGCCGCATACGGCAACCACCCTGCCAAGCACCGAAACGCTAAGGGCCCGGGCTGCACTGCTGGCCCGGCTTGGACGCTTGCAGGTGAATATCGAGCGCGAGTTCAGCCGTCGCTACGATGCCCATGAGGCAGCGCTCGTATCTGCACAACAAGCAGTGGTGAGGTTCTTGCTGGACAGCCTGCCCCCGCAACAGCGTCAGGATATCGAGTACAGCGCTGTCAGAGTGCTGCGCGTGAGGACAGAAAGTCGTGGCAGCGTCGCTGAAGAGACCACGAGCCTCATGGATTCGCTGATGCTGCGCCAGGGTTTTATCCTGCAAGTGTGCAAGCCCGGTGATTGCGATATCTATGAGGTATTTACGCGAGCCTTGCACATTCAGCAAAGCCCCGGGCTCAAGCCATTGTTGATTGGCGGAGTGATTGGTCCCAGGCAAACGGGCCTGCATAGCTGGATCCATCGCTATCGGCATGGGGCGATTTTGCAACTGGACGAAAACGCCTACCGAACAGGGCAAAAACCGCAGCCCCATGCACTCTCCAGCTCCAGGTTGATCGTCGAAGAGCTGGGCAGCTTGCCTGCAGCGGGCCAACCCGGCAGTACACTGCCCAATACGTTTTGTTCCGCGCGCAGCAAGCAGATTGCCATGTTGGCCCCTCTCTATATCGACAGGGATCAGGCCCGCGCGGCAGCCCGGGGCGTGACGGCGTTTGACCAGGCTCACCCGGCCGTGCTGCTGCTAAAGTCGATTGCCCCGTTCTGGGGGACTTTTGACGACCTGCTGTCTGGCGACCAGAAACGCATGGTAGAGGGAAGGCAGGGGCTGGTTTTCGACCTGCTGTTTTTCCTGCCCGTGGCCCGGTTTGTCGGAGGCGCGGTACGCATCCTGAAAACAGCCGGAAAACTGGGTTTCAAGCCCGCGCTGCCACGGCTGGGAAGGCTCACCAGAACTCTGCTGGTGGCTCTGGCGCAAGAGTTCAACCCGGCCGACGGCCTGTCCCAGTTGCTCAAATGGGGGCGCATCAAGGTTTTGATGGGCGGCCGCAGCCTGGCCAGCCGGGGGCTGGAGCACTTCAAGCAAGCCGCCAGGCGCTCAAGTGTGGCCCGCTATGACACTCGCCGCGGGCTGGTGACGGTCGATGACCCCGCGCTGTGGAAGTCACCGCCGCCAGATGATCAGCTACGCAGGGTCAACGGCATCGACAATGTGCCGGTGCGCAACACGGGCAGCGCGGATGCCCCACGTTACCACCTGCTCGATCCTGTTTCCGACCTGCCCTATGGGCCGCAGCTGGCATCGAGGGTGCGGGTTGTGCGCTTCAACCAGCAAAGGTATGTCGTGCCCGCCAGCCCTGACTTGCCTGATGGCTATTACAGGCTGCGAATCAGTAACCCTGACAACCCGTCGCAACTGCTCAGCAGCGGGCTGATTGCCAAACCCGATGCCGGAGCGGGGGGGCTCTGGAGAAGAAGAGGGATCAGGGGCGGGGGTAAGGAGTCATTTGAAACTGGCACTTTGCACACCTGGGCCCTGCCGGGTCACGGTGGCCAGGCCACGTTGGCCGACATGAACGCCTACACACGCAGTGATATCTCGTTGCCGGGGCTGGTGCCAGGCTCGGCACCCGGTGTTTACACGCACAATAGCCGGTCCTGGATAACGGCTGGCGAGCCGCCGCAGGTGTATGAAGTGGTGCAGATCAGAAACAGGTTTTGGCAGTTGCATGCCGATGGTGAACAACCTGGCCCTTTTGTGACTTTTCGCCCCGCGCAGGGCCTGGCCTCAGGTGTGTGGGAAATAGATCCCGGGATCCGCCTGCAGCCCAGGCCAAGGTCAAAATGGCAAGGCGGGGCCGAGGTCATGTTTGTTCCGGATCCCGAGGGGCCGCAGTTTTACCGCAACCTCAACAACCTGCCGGCGGCTACACCCTGGCAGGTTGAAAGGGCTATCGACTTCAAACGCATCGAGCAGCAGATCCATACCCAATGGCACGTCAAACTGGAAGGGATCAGGGTGATTTCGACAACGGGCAATGATCTGGCAGGGAAAATGGGCATTCCCTACGATTCATCCTCTGCCAAAGCCAATCCGGTAGCCTGGACCTCGCCCCAAGGGCACATTTATATCGCCACGGATCATCCGGATTTCGTGGTCAATGGGCTGGTCGATACCGACAAGGTGCGCTCCACGGTGGTACATGAATATGTGCATGCGGCCTCCCACCGTCATATTGGGTTGCAGGCTGTGTCCGGTGCCGAGGTCAATTATGACGAATGCCTGGTGGACTACTTTGCACAGAAGCTTTACACGCAAATCTATCCGGATCGCCCCTACAAAAGTAGTTACTTCAGCCAGGACGGCACCCTCTGGCATGGCCAGTTGGCGCCCTTTATGACACAAAATGCCAGCATGAGCCTCGAGGATATCCAGCAGGCGCTCTTTCATAACCCGGGGCTGTTTCGTCCGTTGAGTGCCGATGCGTTGCAGGCGTGGAAGCGCCTGACGGATTTCTAACCCGGGTTGGTCGCTTGGCCAATCGCCTTTAAACAGGCGACATTGCCAAGCCAGCATTTTACTTCCCCGGCAAACCGGCTAAGGTCGCGCATTCCTTCGGGCTCGCTGCGGCGTGATCGAACAGGCGACCAAGGTTTTTTGAGCGAGAGATACATGGGCTATCTGTTATTTGTCACCCTGATCCAGGCGTTTTCCTTCAGTTTGATTGGCGAGTATCTGGCGGGGCACGTCGACAGTTACTTTGCAGTACTGGTGCGAGTGGTGCTGGCGGGGCTGGTGTTTATCCCGCTGACGCGCTGGCGTCAGGTCGAACCCGGCTTCATGCGCGGCATGTTATTGATCGGGGCGCTGCAGTTCGGCATTACCTACGTCTGCCTGTACTTGAGTTTTCGGGTGCTTACGGTGCCGGAGGTGTTGTTGTTCACCATTCTGACACCGCTGCATGTGACCCTGATCGAGGATGCCCTTAACCGTCGGTTCAACCCCTGGGCCTTGGTCGCCGCGCTGGTGGCCGTGGCGGGTGCTGCAGTGATTCGGTTTGACAGTATCAGCCCGGATTTCTTCAAAGGTTTTCTGCTGCTGCAACTGGCCAACTTCACCTATGCCGCCGGGCAGGTCTTGTACCGCCGTCTGGTGGCGCGCTACCCGAGCGATTTGCCCCATTACCGGCGGTTCGGTTTCTTTTACCTTGGCGCGCTGGCGGTGGTGCTGCCGGCATTCTTGTTGTTCGGCAAGGCCAACTTTCTGCCCGAGGCCCCTCTGCAGTGGGGGGTGCTGGTGTTTCTGGGCCTGGTGTCCACCGCGCTGGGGCTTTATTGGTGGAACAAGGGCGCCTGCCTGGTCAGCGGCGGCACCCTGGCGGTGATGAACAATTTGCATGTGCCGGTGGGCTTGCTGCTCAACCTTCTGATCTGGAACCAGCATGAACCGTTGGGACGACTGTTCATCGGTGGGCTGGTGATTGTGTTTGCTGTCTGGATCAGTCGCCTAGACCGCAGGCCCGTGACGGTCTAAGGTCAACCTCAGTCCATCTATCGCCGTAAGGGAGAGTCGGAATGACAGTCAGGGTGTTGATCTTGCCGGGCCTGTTCAATTCAGGAGCAGAACACTGGCAATCTCACTGGGAGCAGCGCTACAGCGGTTTGCACCGGGTCAAGCAGGAAGATTGGCAAAACCCGGTCTGTACTGACTGGGTGCAGAACCTGCAAAAAAAAATCACCAAGAGCGAGCGCCCTGTGGTGCTGGTTGGCCATAGTCTGGCGTGTTCGTTGATTGCCCGATGGGCGCAGCAACACCCCAAAGAGGCCCGGCGTGTGCGTGGGGCGCTGTTGGTGGCGCCCAGTGATACCGAAGCCGACAGTTACCCGGCCGGTACCACAGGCTTTAGCCCCATGCCGCTTGAGCCCCTGCCATTTGATGCCATCACCGTGGCCAGTACCAACGACCCCTATGTTACCCCTGAGCGGGCCGAGGCCTTCAGCCAGGCCTGGGGCAGTGAGCTGGTATGGCTGGAAAATGCCGGGCATATCAATGGCGAAGGCGGGTTTGGCGCCTGGCCGCAGGGGATCGAGTTGTTGTTCAGGCTCACCGGTGATCCGCAGTTCAAGCAAGCTTGAACCTGTAGCCGCTGACGAGGCACGAGGCTGCGACAAGGCCCGCAGGGCCTTCAGATTGCCGGGGGCTGCTTCGCAGCCCATCGCAGCCTCGCTGCGCTCCTCAGCGGCTACACATCACTCTTCGATCGGTATTCTGTTGAACAGCCCTTTGCGCAGGTCATTGCCGCTGGGTTGCTGGTATACGCTGAGCCCGAACTCAGGCAGCACGGACAGCAGGTAGTCAAAGATATCGCCCTGAATGCGCTCGTATTCGTCCCACACCGTGGTCCGGGTAAAGCAGTACACCTCCAGTGGCACGCCTTGAGGCGTGGTTTGCAGCTGGCGCACCATGCAGGTCATGTTCGGCTGGATATCGGCATGGCTTTTCAGGTAGGCAAGGGCATAAGCACGGAAGGTGCCGATATTGGTCATGCGCCGACGGTTGGCGGACAAGGCTGCCACGTTGCCCTGGGCTTCATTCCAGCTTTTGAGTTCGGCTTGCTTGCGATGCAGGTAGTCGCTCAGCAAGCGTACCCCTTCCAGACGCTGCTCCTGCTCATCGGTCAGGAACGCGACATCGCTGGCATCAATAAACAGGCTGCGCTTGATCCGGCGCCCGCCGGACTGCTGCATGCCGCGCCAGTTCTTGAACGACTCGGACATCAGGCGCCAGGTCGGAATCGAGACAATGGTCTTGTCGAAATTCTGCACCTTGACGGTGTGCAGGGTGATATCGATCACATCACCGTCGGCACCCACCTGCGGCATCTCGATCCAGTCGCCGACTCGCAGCAAGTCGTTGCTGGTCAATTGCACGCTGGCCACAAATGACAGCAGGGTGTCCTTGTAGACCAACAAAATGACTGCCGACATGGCCCCCAGACCCGACAGCAGCAGCATCGGCGAGCGGTCGATCAGTGTGGCGACAATGATGATGGCCGAGAACACATACAGCAGCATTTTCGTCAGCTGAATGTAACCCTTGATCGGCCGGGTCTTGGCGTAATTGGTGCGCGAATAGATATCGAGCAAGGCGTCCAGCAGCGAGCTGATGACGCGGGTAAGGACAAAAATGGTAATGGCCAGCGCCAGGTTGCCGAGGAAGTGGCGACCGTTGTCGCTCATGTCCGGCACCAGATTGCGCCCGAACTGCACCATCAACGAGGGGGTCAGTTGGGCCAGGCGATGGAACACCTTGTGTTCGCGTAAGTCATTGATCCAGTGCAGGGCCGGTTGGCGGCCGAGCATTTTGGTCACGCGCAGGACAATGATGCGAGCGATATGACCGGCCAGCAGGGCGACGCCCACCAGAACGATCAGGCCGAGCATGGCCGAGACCCACGGATGTTGGTCCAGGTTGGCCCACAAGTCCTGGATTTGGCTCCAGAGAGGTTGAGTATCCATAAGCAAAAACGATATCCGGTAATAAATGGCTATGGGATTAGAGCACTTCAGGGTGATTTGTGGGCCTTGATTGGACTAAAGACCCTAAAAAACCATTTGTTTCATGCCGTTCGTGCAAAGTAACTCGGCCTTGGCGCTCGAAACCGTTACTCTATGCCGCTGATTTTTTGTATTTCTTCG
>Ga0256410_1001690_pt1 | contig 16343 bp, 14 predicted proteins | sample PhyWR1_FD_185983 | JGI IMG/M metagenome (GOLD analysis project Ga0256410, IMG submission 185983) | Leaf surface microbial communities from wheat plants in UC Gill Tract Community Farm, Albany, California, United States - DLSL W.R1 | ecosystem: Host-associated > Plants > Phyllosphere >... | reverse complement strand
GGCCAGCTGCCAGCGCCCGCGCCCGTCACCGCGCAGCAACAGCAGCACCCGGTTCGGTCCGTGCTGGCCGGGCACCAGCCCTTCCGGCGTTGGTTGGTCGATGACCAGAAGCTGGTACTCGATGCCATCGCCGTTGAGCTCGCCCCTGACGGCTTCCAGCAGGTTCGCACCGGACGGAACAAATGCCAGGGCATCGTCCATATGTGCGCCTAACCTGTCTTCCATCCCCTCCCACTCCTTCAATGTCGTCTTGCCGATGCCCGCCTCCCTGGCCGGTCGGAACGCGGTGTCCCGGCTCGCCCGTGCCTGCGCAGATGCGGATCATAGCCCCGCGCACGGCGTGGCCGCGATAGTGGCAAGCGTCACCCGTCGGACGGGCGGACAGAGTCCTCATTGGACGGAAAAGCTCCTGCAATCGGTGGCACTGGCGCGTCATTTTTATGACGCGCGGGGAGCTTACCGCGAGGAGCTTCGCCGCGTCGAAGGTCGGGAGAAGCGAAAAGCGGAATTGATCACATAAAAACTGGGCTTAACGTGAATGGTGCCCTACCTGATGAACAGATCCGCCGTGCAGGCCGTGTTGGCGATCCTGCATTGATCCTGTGGCATCTGCCTCCAGGCAGCCTTCGCGTTGCATTGCTGCATCGCGACAATGACCGCACCATGTTCGGACATGGCTGCGACGACGCTCGTGGTTTCAGTACCCAGCCCTGCGTGGGCGACCGCCACGCACTGCGCCTGGAACAGGGTCGCCAACGTGCATTCGCCCTTGCCGAATTCCCTGCACTCTTTCATGGACGCGCGCTTGGCCTTGCCCCGCGAGCGCATCGAGTTGCTGATGAACGTGTCGCCGCGGGCATCCATCGCCACGCCGCGCACGGTCTGCGCCCAGTTGGGGCGATTGCTGTAGGGCGAGCCTGTGCTGCTCACGGGGATGGGCGCGCAACCCTGCACACCCTGGCCACCGATGGGATACATGCTCTGCGGGCAATTGCCTTCGGCCATTGCAGTAAAAGGCAGAGAGCCCGCAACCAGCAGCAGGCACGACAAGATAGCTTGGTGGATTCGCTTCATGGCTTCCCTGATTCCCGGCGGCTTGGCCTGTAGCCACGATCAGCGCAACTGCTGCGCGCACGTGGCCCCTTGAGTGGCGTAGTCACGGACGTAGCCATCCATCGTCAGCACCGTGATATCGCAGCGGTTGTTCACGTCACTGACGACATGCCCGTATACGTTCAACCCCTGAACGCGCTCGCCACGATGCAGGTACAAGGTGCGCGAACCATCGGCCCCATTCTCCACACGGTCCGGCGTGCCCCATGTCCGCACGAACTCCTGCTCGGTCTTGCCGATCCACATGTCCATCAGATTGTTGCGGCCCACGCGGTTGGCTGCGCGAAGCGACTCATCCAGAACGCGGCTGGTCTCCTTCTGGCCACGTGCCAGATTCGCTTCCAGACTGCGCTCAGCCCGGTCCATTTCGGCGTCGGTCGGCCGATAGGTGAATGCTGGGCGCGTGCCATCCTTCCACAGATTGCCCCATATGAAATTCGCAGGTGACTGGCCGACGTCACCGATGGGCAGGAAGCCGCGCTTCATCATTTCCGCCGGCTCTTTCGCCTTGGGGTCAGGCCCGACGAGGCAGGCAAAACGCACCAGTTGCACCTGCCAAGGCTCGACTGCCTCGCTGGCCGGATCGAATCTCTCCGGTGGAATATCCTCGATCGCACGGTCGCGCCATTGCACCAGGCTCATCTTCATGGCCACGGTGTTACGCGCACAGTTCACCGAGTACTTCCTGATCAGCCGATTCGGCTTAATCGCGTTCTCGTAAACCGTATTGACCTGGATCTCGTATACCGGATCCGGGCCAGCGAGGGGCTCACCAGGCTTCGGCGGCTTCTTGCGGCGCAATTGCTTCAAGTACGCGTTCTGCTCTTCCTGCGTGGCGTGCTGCAAAAAACCGACCAGGTCCGCGCGGCTGTTGAGCGTTTGTGCATCGACTACCCACGCTTCACGGTTGGGCATGTCGCCACCGGCGTAAATGACCCAGCTGTCGGCGGCGTGTGCTGACGAAGCCAGCGCCAGAGCGCCGACCAGCATCACTACACGAAAGGGATTCTGCATGATTCGTTCCTTCGAATGGCATGGAGACTTACGACCGCTCCGACAAGCGCAGCACAAGCCCGCAACTTGTCCAAGCCACTACGATACCGTGCGTTGCATCAGCAACGTATCGGATTTTTCCTACGAATCACACTGATGCGTGGCCCATGTGTCGACGAAAAATTCATCAACCAGCGTCTAGCAGGGCACACCACTCAAATTATCTGCGACCGAAGACATCCCTCTCGCAGGCAAGAATGCACTTCATTTTTCGCGCAGATACGATGGCGCAGGCGCGTTCCGCTCGACGTGAATCAGAATGACTTGAAAAGTGGTTCGGTGCAGTCGGTATAACGAATTACACACGCCCCGCCGCCTCTGGAAGCGCAATACTTCAATACTTCAGCAGAAGCAACTTCCTTTGAAGGCCCAGCAGATATGGAAATGCGGCCATTGCTTCCCTTTTCTGGATCCGCATAAGCAACACACTGGTTCTTGTATGTAATAGCTGTCGAGCAGTCAGTGGCGCCGTATGTTGCGCAGCGACCCCGCGCCTCCTTCTCCGCCTCTGACTTGGAGCGTTTTCCAACCGACGCGCCCATACTGCCTGTAGCGTCCGACATGGAAATTGCCCCCCAAGTCTTGATCCATCGCCCATTAGGGCGCAAATCACCACCGCCGCTACCAGCGCTCGGAATAGGCGCGCAGCCCTGCACACCCTGTCCACCGATGGGATATTGACCAGCAGGACAGCCACCTTCAGCAAAGGCAGCATGCGAGGCACCGAGAAAAAACAAGGTGAATAGTGCCTTCATCCTCATGTGACTCTCACCCATCAGACCGACAAGACAGATCATTGATCTTGATCATTTAGATGCAGAATTCAGCATTCGGAGCAGCGACCCATACTGACTGCAAACCAACCAAGACCGGCCGATCAGTTCTGCAAGATGCTCGAGAGAAGTTCGGGCAAGCGCTCCGATGATCATCGACAGCTTTGAGACTCGCTTATTCAAGGAAACAATAATCCGAAATATTGACGACAAAGGAGGAAGCAAAATCACCTCCATCCGATCATTCCTACAGCGTGGGGACGCATAAAAAACCATCAACCTACTCTCACCAAGGCATACCTCTCAATAAGAGTGAAAAAGTGGCTCCGTGCAATCGCTGTACAGAACTTCACACTGGTTTTCGTTACGAGTTGCGCAGAGCTTTAGCACTTCAGTCGAAGCCACTTCCTTTGTTGGCCCCCTCACCGCAGAAACTCGCCCCCCCTCGCTGCTCTTTTTCGGATATGCATATGCAACACACTGATTCTTATAGGCGATCAAAGCCGTGCAGTCGCTAGCGCCGTAGGTAGTACAGCGATCCTTTGCTTCCTTCTCTGCTTCTGCTTTGGTTCGCTTCCCAACAGATGCCCCCATGGCACCCGTAGCGTCAGACTGGTAGATCGCTCCCCAGGTCTTAATCCAACGACCGTTCGGTTGCAGATCACCGCCGCCACCTCCTCCCGGAATCGGGGCGCAGCCTTGAACACCCTGCCCTCCAACTGGATACTGCCCAGCCGGACACCCTCCCTCTGCGTAAGCTGCACAGAACAAAGCGAGAAGAGAGAGACTAAGGAGCACCTTCGTCTTCTTCATACAATTTCCATCATCAAGCAAATTGAGGCCGCAGAGGCCGGCTTCCTGAGAAGTGACCGGTCTGCGCGCACTGCTCGGCGAAGCGCGATCTTGCCAACACTCTCGCCGAATACGCCGGAAGATACGAATTGGGACTTAGCAGCCAGCTCAATAGCTATGAAATGTTGGCTCAGTACAATCAGAGTAAGACACTGCACACGCGTCGCTTGCGCCACCACCTTGTTTACAGGCTTGTGTCGCTCGCTCAACGGCAAGCTCTTTGGTCGCTGCGGTCGAATAATACACCCCCCCCCTTCTTCCCCCTGCAGGAGCGGCAACAGCGACACACTGATTCTTGTATGAAAAATTCTCGCCGCAGTCTTTCGCGCCGTATGTGGAGCATCGCGCTTTCGCTTCCGCAAATGCTGCGGCCTTGGATTTTTGTCCTACCGAAGTTCCCACATCAAGAGTCGAAGGCGAAATTGAAATTGCGCCCCACGTCTTGGTCCAGCGGCCATTCGGGCGCAAATCGCCTCCGCCGCTCCCAGCACTTGGAATCGGCGCGCAGCCCTGAACACCTTGCCCACCGATCGGGTACTGCCCAGCTGGACAGCCCCCTTCTGCAAAGGCAACAGATCCGCCGGCAAAGAAGACAGCAAGAGTGAGTGTGAACTTGACCAATGCTTGCATGCTGCTCGACTCCATATTCCTATGCCTACAACCTTGATCACTGCCCGCCGGAGTAAGCTCCACGGAGGCCACTGTCCTGCTTGCTAGGGCCAGTTTGCTGGGGAGTGACAACCCTCCCCATACCGAGATTAGCGTTAGCATCTCGAGATCCACTGTCCGCCTCACCCTTAGACGGAGCCGACGGCGTATAGGTACCCGCCGGGCGACCATCCGAACTCGGAGCACCGGCGGCACCGCCGCCTATCTGCGAATATGCCATGAAGGTACCCAGTGTGCCCTGGAAGAACATCGCGGCCATTGGGGGCGCAGTCAGGATCAAGGTGGTGAGAATCAGTCCCATACCGCCCTGTTGCATGGCCTGGCTGGTCATGCCGTCGGCCAGTGCGCCGTCAAGCAGATATTTGTCCACCAACGCTGTCGCCCAGAACGAACCTGCAACGCGGATGACCATGTCCAGCGCGATCGACACCATCGCCGCCAGAACCGCCATCGAGAACATCGTTCCGATTCCGTAGAACAACCATCGCTGGAACAACTGCTTGGTCTGCTCGAACAGCAGGCAAAGAATGAACAGTGGTCCCAAGCCGATGAACAGTGCCATCGCGATCTGGTACAGCAGCAACATCGCGCCCGCGGTAATCGCTGGACCACCGGTACCCAATCCGATGAAGATCTGAGCCTGGGTTTTCTGACCCTGCAGGCTTTCGTCCTTCAGCACCTGGATCGCGTCGATGCTGGACAGGGCGACCTGCATCCAGGCAAGGGATTGGTCGATCTGCTTTTCCGGCGGGTCGTCCTTACCGGTCACCACGTGGGAGATCAGCCCCTTCACATCCTTGTTGAGGAAGTCCTGCACGTTCTGACCGAACATCGCCATGGTAGTGGCCACGCTGACGATCAGCGCGGCACGCGCCATATTGGTAACCAGCACCATCATTGAATCTCGGCTGCGCCCTGTGACGATGCGGAATCCCTGGATCAGCACCCACAGGGTCATGAGGGTGAGGGCCATGAAGCCAACCCACTTCATCATGTTGCCCAGCAGCTTGATGCCAAAGTCATTGATACGCTCCTGGAGGAACTCCAGGATCAGCCGGAAGAACATGAAGTCGCCGATTGACTGGATACGTACCGCATATCCAAGCAACTCGTGCAGGCCTCCGGAGAAGTCAAAGCTGGCAATCAGCGCGATGTTCATTTCCACAATCCTTTGGCGATTCCACTTGCCTCCGACCGGACACCCTGCCCGGCCGGTGCTTCATAGGTCCAGCTGCGATCAATCAATGCTGAGAGCGGTCTTTAGCGCAGCCGTGCGCACCAGATCACTCGCAAGCTTCTTCTTCGGATCTCCCTTCAGCGCGGCCTGGGCGATCACGTTCTGGTTGGCCTCCATCACGGCTATGTAGGCGTCATATGCCTGCATGCGACCAACCCACTGCTGCGACATTGCCTGCAACTGGTTGCCGAGGCGCTTGGCGTCGCTGTCGGCGGCCTGCACGTTGCCAATCTTGTCGCTCTTCAGGCGTGCCATGAAATTCTCGTACAACGCCTTTTCCATTTCTTCGGAGGTGGTCGTCATGAAATCGACCGAATCGTTGAACTTGCGATTCTGCATCATGCGGATGTTCACGCAGATCTGCTTCTGCTGCTCCTTGATGTCCTTGTCAGCCTTGAAGCCGACGGCATCAAAGAGATTGGTCAAACTGAGCCCAACCGCATCCTGGCCGCACGTCTCAGCCACCAGGTAGTCCTCCTTCACGCGCTTGAGTTCCTGCGCCTGCGGCATGTTCATCAGGAAGTTCATCGCACTGAACAGCGCTCGCGCGTCATCGATCTGCTGCTTGATCTGCTTCCAACGAGTTGCCTCCTTGCCATACTCGATGGTCTGATCAATCCATGCGCGAAACTCCTGCATGATCGAGGAGTAGTCAATGACCGGCAGGCCTGCGTTTGCGTTCTGTGCACTGAGCAGCAAAGCGCCAGAAAGCACGATCGCACCAAGACGCGAGCGGCGCGGAGTGCGGCCAGCGCTGCGAGTCTGCATCGCGTTGTTCATTTCAATCTCCATGTTCGAAATAGTCATCTGCGACCTCCCTGCTGCCGCGGTCAGGCGGCGTCCGAACGGGCAGCCTTACCGGAGCCCTTTCTGTTCTTGTAGAAATCTTCCAGCCACTGTTCCGGCGTCAGCTCATCCACCGTGACCCGCGCGCGCACCGCCGCGGTCTGCAGCACACGGTGCATGATGTCGATGTTGTCGGTCGAGGCCGAGATCACCGAGAGAATGTCATCCATTCCACGCAGGTTGAGCTGGCACACACTGGACGCGTGACCCTGCTTGACCAGGAAGCAGCGCGAGCGCTCATCCAAGGCGGTGACCACCTTGAACTCGGCCTCGGTCAGCTTCAGGCCGTCCATGTAGTCGCTCTTACTGGCATTGGGATTGGGCAGTAGAATCAGCGTTGCGGTCTGTTCGATCAGTGCCGCCGAGATGTCGCTCTTCAGCGCGTCTTCCGGGCTCTGCGTCGCGAAGATGCCCAAGCCATTCTGCTTACGGATGGTCTTCTGCTTGTTCTTGGCGAATTCCTTCAGGCCACCCTCACCGTCCAGAATCTTCCAGAATTCGTCCATCACGTAGATCAATGGACGACCGTCGATCAGCGACTCCAGGCGATGCAGCAGGTAGTTGATGACCGGCACGCGCACTTCAGGGTTGTCGATGATGTCGGTGTAGTCGAAACCGATGATGTTGGCCTTGCTCAGGTCCACGGTATCGACCGGGTTATCGAACACCCAGCCCAGCGAGTTGCCCGAGGTCCAGCGGCGCATACGCGCATACAGGCCGTCGTCGCCCATGTTGGGCAGGCTCTTCTGGAAATTGGTCATGCTGCGCAAGTGCATTGGTGTGTCGAGCATGCTCTCCACCGCGCGATAGATATCCTCTTCTTCGCGGGAGCTGTACTCACGCTTGCCTGCCAGCACCTTGATCAGATCCGCCAGGAACTGCACGTTGCTTTCGTTGTTTTCGCACTGGAATGGATTGAAGCCGGTCGGCGCACCGTTCTCCAGGGCGAGGTAGTTGCCGCCGCAGGCGCGTACGAAAATCTCCGCGCCACGGTCCTTATCGAAGAAGAAGATCGTGGGCGACGGCTCGTACTTCTGCACCTGGCTGAGCAGGAAGTTGATCAGTGCAGTCTTACCGGTACCAGACTTGCCGATCACCATGGTGTTGGCGATCGCCTTTTCACCCAGCGAATTCTCCGACGGGTGAGTGGCATGGAAGTTGAAGTAGTACGGCTGGCCGTTGGTCGTCTGCAACGTGGTGACGCAGTCGCCCCAGGGATTGTTGTGCTGCTTGCCGGTGGCGAAGTTGTGCAGTGGCGACAGACCGAGGAAGTTCAGCGAGCTGACGTTGGCCAGGCGAGTGCGGAAGCGCCAGTTGGCCGGAATCTGCGAATAGAACGACGAGGTGACAGCCAAGTCTTCCTTGGTGGAGACGAAGCCGGCATTGGACAGTTCAGCGCGGGTCGTTGCCACGTTCTGCGACAGCTTTGCCTGACTGTCGCCGTAGACCGCCATGATGAAGTGGTACTCGCCCAGCACGAAGTTGCCAGAGGACAACTGATCCATCGCCTGATCGAGCTCGACGATCTGGCTGACGGCCTTGTCGCCGGAGGAGATCATCATGCCCTTGGTACGGTCCAGCACCTTCAGTGCATCCTGGCGCCCCATCGGGCTGAAAGAATGAGTGATGACGTACTCGTAATCCAGGTACTTCAGGCCGTTCAGGATGCCGGGGTAGGTCCCCTCGGCGTATTCCTTGATATTGAGGATCGCGCCGAAGTGATTGGCACCGTTGGGCGTGTTGATCACAAAATCGCCGGTCTTGGCCGAGAACATATGCCGGCTGACTGGCAGATAGTCCTTCACAGGCGCCGACAGCACCGGTACCGGCTCATCGATGCGGTTGATCAGGTAACCGAACAGCTCCAGCGTCTCAGAGAACACCACGCCATTCTTGGCCTCGTACATGCCCAGGCGGTAAGGCGCATAGTCGCGGATGACCGCCTCGACGTTGCCAGCCAGCTCCATCAATTTTTCGACCGCCTGCTCCTGCTCGGCGCGCAGCCTGTCCACATTCGCGGACTTTTCCACGAAGCGCTTACCGGCCACCACCGGACGATAGATCATCGTCAGGTAAAGCTCGTTCTGCATGATGCGCTGCGAGGACAACATGCCCATGTACTGATCGGACACATCCTGGTTGAAGCGCTGTTTGAATTGGCTCTTGCCCTTGAGCGTGCGGCGACGGCGGATGTCATGCACCCAGAAGGCGACATTGACGAAATCCGGCGCGCGCAGCGTCTGCAGCAGACGATTGAAAGTGTTGTGGCGATGCTCCAGCTCCCATTCCTCGCGACCGACGAACGGCAGCCCTTCCAGATGCCAGGTCAGCAGGTAGTCGCCGCCCGTGGTCTTCACCACGTTCGGGGCTACATGCGATGACAGGGGAACAAATTCGCTGATGGAGGTATCTGGGCTGAACATGCGACTGCTTCCAATGGGGTACTGCCGACAAAAATTCGGAGTGGCTGCGGCGGGCAACTGCTTCCCGCCGCGGCCGTTCCGGCCCTCAATCCATTCGGGCCGGCTTGTTGCGGTACTGATTCGGGTTGAACACCCACATGCCGTCGTGTTCCTGGACGTTGCGGACCCTCAGCTTGAACATCAGGCGAAGGCCCAGCAGCCGGAAGATCATCTCGTCACGCCTGGCCATCTGCCGCATGATGAAGATGGCAACCGGAATGGTCAGCAGGAACCAGAAGTTCGTGTACATGCTGAGCAGCAACAACCCACCTGCCACCATGAAGAAGGGCAGGTAGGGAACGCCCAGGAACATCGCTGGGCGCGTGCAACCCCGGAACAGAACGTTCTTATGCACTGTAGTAGAGGATGGCGTTCTGGATGTGCAGTGCCATACCGCCGCCAGTCGTGCCACCACCACCACACTTGCCATCGCTGCCGTCACCCAGCAGCATGCGGGCGATCTGACCGGCGGCGCCGATCAGCACGCCACCGATCAGGATCGGGGCAACATCGGCAATGCGCTTGTGCGCGAAAGCAATCTGGTAGCCGGCGAAGATGACCGCGATGGTCACCACGGCGATCGAGGCGATGTTCAACAGCCCATTGATGTTGTTGAAGAAGCCACAGACTTTTTTGTCGGTACCACCGAAGTCGGTGGCGCCGCCGGCAAACACCTGCGGGGCGAACACGGCGCCCACGAAGAGGGTGGCCATCAGCAGGGTCTTCAGCGTGCGCTGGGCCTGGACGAGGTCGATATTGATACGCTTCATGGATTGATTTCCTTGTTGATGGACTAACACAACTGAATCGACCAGCCGGGGGACTGGCCGTACCACGACTTCGTCAGAACACGAAGGCCGCATCCCCTGCGGGAATCTGTTGCGCCGGCATGGACTGCGCCGGCGCGTTATACATGTTGCCTGGGGGTGCCGAGGCGCCCTGCTGACCCCAGGGCTGCAGCATCACTGGGCTTTCGCCGCCGCCGGCCGTCGCGCCTGGCAGCTGCTGCGGCATCATCGGCGGCTGACCCGCCCGCCCTGCAGCAGCCTGCTGCGGATAGCCCTGCTGCTGCGGGTAGCCGCTCTCCGGCTGCGCCTGCGGCTGCATCATGCGGTCGACTGAGCCCAGCACGACCCGCGACAATGCCTGATCGGCAAGATTGACCAGGCTCCCGCGCGCCATAGCGCTGGTAGACGGATAAACGGTATAGGCACGCGCCGGGTCGTTGGACGGCACATAGACCGGACCACTGGCCTGGGCGACGATCCGCGCCTGCGCCGGGGAGGCAAGCTGCGGATGATGTTCGACCTTGACGGCACGGCGCTCTCCGCGGGCTACGACGTCGATGGGCGCCACGCCATTGGACGCAACCTGCTGCCCACGACGAATCGAGTCATAAACCTTCTGCACATAGCCGTGACGGAAACCGGTCTCGAAATTGCCCGAGTAATAGCAGCTGAACGACTTGCCCCAATCCTTGCCGGAGCGCTTGTAGCACTCGGCAAGAATGCGCGAGCCCGCCTGCAGATTCGGGCACTGCTGAAACGCTTTTTCATAGGAGTCCAAGCCATATTTGGCTAGGTTGTAGCGATTGACCTGGGCGAGGCCGATGGAGAAGTTGTAACCCTTCTCCTCCAGCATGCGCACAGTGGCGAGCGCCTCGTCCAGCGCCTTGGGCTGGCGCGCCAGTGCACCACCAACCACGCCGATGGCGTAGGGGTTGCTCGAGGATTCCACATTGATGACGTGCTGCATCACGTCCATCGAGACGGCCATTTCCGGGCACGCCATCATTTCAAGTCCTGGCAACATCGTTCAGCCCTCCTGCCCCTGGGCGCGCCCAGGATTGAAGTCGATACCGGTGATATAGCGCGAGCCCGCGTGCGCCTTGATATGCACGACGATATCGATGGTCATCATCAACAGACGCTTGATGACGTTGAATTCAAGACCAGAGCCCTCGGTCGACGCTTTCACCATCAGCGCCAGCTGGTCCCAGGTCTGCTCGGGACTGCCCGCATGACAGCTGGTGATCGAGCCGGGATGGCCCGAGGCGCAATTACGGATGAAGTAGAAAGCCTCATCACCACGCAGCTCGGCGAGGATGATGCGCTCGGGCTTCATGCGCAGACAGGCTTCCATGCAGCTCTTGGCCGTGACGTTGCTGGCGCTCTGCCCGCCCTTGGAATACAGCAGGTGCACCACATTGGGCTGGGTCAGAAACAGCTCGCGCGCATCCTCGATGGTGACCAACCGCTCGCTATCGGGAATATGGTTGACCAGCGCCTTCATGAAGGTCGTCTTGCCGCTACCGGTAGCGCCGGACACAACGATATTTTTGCGGTACATCACCGCGCGCCGGAAAAATTCGGCGTACTCACGCTGCTGTCGCAACTCAAGCAACTCGCGGTCCTGCTCACTCAGGCTGCCATCCTGCTCAAGGATCTGGTTGAAGAAACCATCCTCGTGATACTGGGTAAGCGACTTGGTGTGCTTGGAAGGCAGTCGGATCGTGATCGACACTTTGCCCGCATCGCAGGCAGGCGGGATTACGAACTGCGCACGCTGCCCGGTCGGGAAGGTCAACGACACCACCGGATCCGCATCGGTGATGCGCTGGCCGGTGTTGCTTTCGTTGACCACCGCGGTACAGAACTGTCGTGCGCGTTCGAACGTCAGGCCTGGCACATGCACGTGCTGCCACCCTGCCCGCGTCTCCAGGTACAGTTCGCCCGGACGGTTGATGCAGATTTCCGTCACTTCGGGTGAAGTCATGTACTCCGCGATGCCCAGCACTTCGTACTGATAGCGCAGGAAATCACTGGAGACGAGGGCAATGGGTGACACTTCGGCGTCCATGGTCGTTCTGCAGGTTACCGGCGGGTGCGAAGCACATCGCTGAAGTCAACGTCCTTTGCGACGTAGACGTTCACGACCGTGCCCTGGTTGATGGTGACCGTCGGCGGACGGCGCTGGCTCATGGCATCGTTGGCCAAACGCTCCATTGAACGTGCCGTGGCACTTTCATAGGGCGACTGCACCGCCATGCCGCTATTGGTGATGGTGGTGGTCTCCGGGCCATGCTCGGCCGCAGCGTATTTGAAGGCGTCCGCGATCAGGCTGATCATCAACGCCTGGGCGATACGACTGCCCCAATGCGCGCTGTATTGACCTGGATGCCCGGCACCGCCAAGGCCATCAACGCCAGGACTGGACATGGCCACGTCAATGCCATTGGGCGTGGTGATGCGATCCCAGATCACTTCAACGCGCTTGCCAACCGGACCGCCACCGTAGGCGCCATAGATCTTCGAGCCCTTCGGCAGCAGTAGCGTACGGCCATTGATCGAATAGACAGGTTCGGTCAGAAGGCACGAAGTGTAGCCAGCCAGATCGGTGATGATGCGGGTTTCCAGCACGCAGCGTAGATAGGTACCGCGCACCAGTAGTGCATCGGGACTGTGGATGAAACTGGCGTTGGAAATGTCCTCCACATCCGGACCACGACGAGTTTTCGTGGTGACCGGCTGGGGATTGCCTGCCTGCATCGCGGCAATCATCGCCTTGCTGTACTGGTCGGCAGAGTTCTGCGCGCCGTCGGTTTCATCGCCAGCACCCACACCGCTCCCAGCACCGATGCGTCGATCCATCAGGCTGGGACCGCGTTCCAATTCGCGCTCGGGATCGCGATCCGGCAACTGATAAGCCGAACGACCGCTCTGTCCTGGATCCTGCGGCAGCTGCGGCAGCATCGGGATGGGCTCGGCCGCACTCGAGGGCACCGACGGCACCGGCTCTACGCTCGGCAACTGCGGCGTGGCAACGCGGGCGGTGTCAGGCAGTTTGGCTGGCGCATCGCCATCGCCCTTGCTGTTACGGAAAACCAGCAGGCCCATCGCCACCAGGAGCACCACGATGCCGCCAAGGAACAGCAGCGCCTTGCGGTTGAGCCGCTGCTCTTCGGCCGAGCGCAACTGCGGCGCACCCGCATCGAGGTCAGGCGTGGCCTCAGCCTGTGTGTTACCGAAATAAGGATTGGACGAAGCCTGTGGGCTCTGGTCCGGCGTGTTTCCGTACGGGCCCGGATCCTCGCGCCCGTTGTTCGGATCGTTTCCGGGAGTGTTCTGCTGGCTCATTTCTTCACGTTCCTTCGCAGACCAACGACGTAGTCGCCGTGGCGGATGACCAGGTACGGGTAGGTCCCGTGGACGATCAAAGTGTTCCCTTCGACTGTGGTGTTCACCACGAAGTCCTCGCCGTACTCCTTCTCGCGACCGAATACGGCTGGGAAGATGCCCGTCTTGTACTCAGGCGAATTGGGCAGTTTCAGGTAGGTGAAACGACCATCGTCATAGGCATTGACCGGAATCAGCCAGCCCATCTTCTTCGCCTTGCTGGTCGAATAGGAGTAGTTGAAGTTGTACTGGCGATCCTTGGCCAGTTCGGTGCTCAGCAGCGGCTGCGCCTCTTCCTCGACCGCTTCCTGCGCCAAACCAAATTCGGTATCGCTCGGATAGGTGAAGGCAATCTTGTACTGCACGCCAGCACGACGTGCCTGCTCAAGCTGGCGCCAGTCGGTCGCCACCACCTTCAATTCGAAGATGTACGAATGGGTCTCGGTGCGCACCATCATGTTGGTGTCGACGTCAACGTTCTTTGGCTTGATATAGAACACGTTCTCGCGACGGGTCAGCTCCCAGCCGTTGCTGAAACCGGTGCTGTAGTCGAGGATCTTCTCATTCGGACTCAGTTCGATCTGGGTGGTCAGGCCCAAACCGGTGCGTACCGGATAGATGCGATCCTTCTCGTACTCGTAATGGTCCACCGCCTGTGCCATCGCCGCGGTGGAGAACACCAGCGACAGCAACGACAGCAGCGCCAATGCGCTTCCCCTGACTTTTCGACTACTCATCGGTTGCTTGCTCCATCAGCATTTCCGGTGGAATTGTTCGGTACCGGCCTCATGGCCGGCTGACCAGGCATGGCCTGCCCAGGCATCTGTTGTCCCTGCACCGGCTGGCCCTGGATAGGCTGCCCCTGCATCGGTGGCACCTGGCCACCAACCGGTGCTGCCACGGGTTGCCCGGTTGCCGGATCGATCATGGTGGCTGCGGCAGGGTTGTTGGGGTCATAGATGCCCTGCGCCTGCTGCGCAGCCTGCTGGGCCTGCGCCTGGATCGCATTGTCGTCCGGAACGGGCACACCGCGCGCGTAATCGTTGTCCACGCGGTACTCGGTGACCTGGAAGGCCAGCGGATTGAGCACACGATCCTGCTCGGACAGCGCCAGGTTCTGGTTGTACTCGAAGCGCATTGTCACCAGCTGGTTGTCCAGGAAGTTGCTAACTCCCGAACGCTTGTCCAGCAGGCTGCGTTGGATGCGCACCGACGCGCCACGGAAGCTGCCATTCGGTTCCGCCCCCAACGGGGTGATGCTCAGGATTTTTACCCGGATGGCCTTCTCGCGACCATACATTACGAAGGGATTCTGCGGATTGTTGCCCGCGTAACGGGCACGCATGGTCTGCGACACAGGGTCCGTCGACATGACGAAGACCAGCTCCCAGTCGCGCAGTCCCATCACAGCTGAGTCATACGACTCTCGCGCCATCACATACTGGGCGACGTTGCTGCGGTTGATGGCTTCGTTGGCCGTAATCGTCTCGCCACGGAAGGTGCCACTAAGACGGGCGACCGTCGCATTGCCCGTATAGGCATCAGCCATCACCAGGAACGGCACCTTCTCCTTCAACGGCAGCATGTAGTAGTAGCCACCGGCCAGCGCCAGCGACATCAGCAACGAACCGGTGGCGACCCACCAGGCACGACGCTCGCTGCGCCGGGCCATGTCGGCCACGGTGATCTCGTAGCTGACCGCCTTGGCGACCGACTGCTCGACCTTGGGGCTGTTGCCTGCATCCTTCTTGCGGAACATGGGTTCTTCCGTACTGCTGAAACATCAATGGGCGCGACGCCCCTGCGCCAGGCGCGGGGTGCGGCACGTTCGATGATTTCGACGCGGTCTCAGCTGCCGCTGCTGGCTTCGGGATCCTGGGCCGACGCGGTCGGCGTCGATCCAGCGCTCTGCACGACGATCTGGTTGCCGACGATGGAGACGGAAACGCCCTGCGCCGCGTAGGCCGCCGTGAGATCAATCACGGCCTGCTGTGCGTTGGTGGTATCGATCTCCGACACCGCGCCATACAGGGTGAAATCCGAACTGAGGCGATAGTCCAGCGTGCGGCCGGAATCCTTGGCCCAGCGCTCGAGCATGGCCTTCAGCGTGCGATCCATTGGCGACGCCTGATAGACGTAGCTGGAGTACAGCGGAATCTCGGTCGGAGCCGTCGCGAAACGGTTGACCGGCTTCCAACGCCCTCCAAAGTCGGGTGCGGGCTTGGTAGCACAACCTGCCACCATCAACGCCGCCACTGCGGCGATGGACATTTTTGCAATAAACGCCTGATTCATACGGGCTTCACTTTGACGTACGAAAAAGCAGTCCCGATGTTGGTCCCTTGGTCGTCCGGCACTGCGCGATGCACGCCGGAAACGTAACGAATGCACTGCTTAACAGCACATGGGCACGGTTCCCCTGCAGCTCGAAAGCTGCCAACCAAGTCGCGTGAAGCAACCTCATCCGAGGCCCCTCTCACGCACCCTCACCAACGTCGGAACCATCCCTGTTCCCATGGCTGAAACTCCTGGCCACTCTGAAAGCATGACGAATCACACAGATTCGCAAGCCACGCATAGAGTCGCACAACTACGCGTCAATTCGATGTCAGACAAATCTGAATTTTGACCAACGTATGGCGCTTCTTTGACGCGCTTCACTAATTCACCTCAATGAATGCGTGCATGCGTCACACTTTCAAGTCTGCAACTTAGACATCCAGCATCGGCACGTCAACCTTTGGCAGTAGACGTGACGTGAAATAGCGATCCTTGTAATAGCGAATCTTGTCGCACTTGACCGGATGCGGGATGCCTTCGTACAGGAAAACTTCCTTGTCCGGCCCCATCGCCTTGAGCTCCTGCGGCAGCATCAGCGCGCGACGCTCCTCGGTGAAGCTATGGGTCTTTTCACGCGCGTGGGTGACATTCTTCTTGCGGATGGTGGTGTAACCCAACATGTCCGAATAGTCGTTGGCATCCTGCTGTTCGCGCGGGGCGTACAGGATCTGCAGCGCATGGTTGGTGATGATCGTGCGTGAGACCTCGCGGCCGTAGGTGGCATCCAGCTGCGACATGCTCTGGATGATGGGCAGCAGGCGCACGTTGTAACCGGCCATGTAGGACACCGCCGAGGCGATGATTTCGACCTTGCCGATCGAGG
>Ga0256410_1001686_pt1 | contig 16358 bp, 13 predicted proteins | sample PhyWR1_FD_185983 | JGI IMG/M metagenome (GOLD analysis project Ga0256410, IMG submission 185983) | Leaf surface microbial communities from wheat plants in UC Gill Tract Community Farm, Albany, California, United States - DLSL W.R1 | ecosystem: Host-associated > Plants > Phyllosphere >... | reverse complement strand
GTGTATTCGAGTTCGGAGAAGGTCTTCTGCACGCGCGTAACAAGGCTCATGGAAAGGATGGCTGGTTGAAGGTGCTCAGTGTGCCAAGGGTGGGGGACGGTTGGCTATTTTTGCAGCGTCTCCCTAAGTCTCCCTAGCAGTTTTCACCATGGAACGATATGATCCGATCCAATCTCCGGACGTTGACGACCTTGGATACCCTCAGCCTTGAAGACAAATACAATCAGTCACAATGTGATTTACGCTGAACAACAATGTGGCATTTAAAAAAACACTTGGATTCCAACGATAAAAATGAATACTGAATTCACCCTGGAAACACTCGCAATATCCTTATCGATCATCTTGTTATTTTTACTTTTTTCAACCTTGCTCAAAAGCAAAATAGAGCTGAATGAAGTCAAGCATGACTACAAGTTCATCAATGGATTGAGAGGTCTCGCGGCCGTATTCGTTGTTATCAATCATGCTCCCTTCATGCTGGCCAACATGGGAATGAAAAACGATAATTTTTCTTCTTGGGGTTGGATATATGTAAACTTGGGCTCCTTTGGCGTGCAAATATTCTTCTGCATTACAGGTTTTTTATTTTTCGATAAAATAATGAAAAGCCCGGCCATCCAGTGGGAAAAATTCTTTGAAGGTCGCGTCAGGCGCGTAGCCCCCTTATACTACTTCAGTTCACTGATAGTCTTTGTCATTGCCGCCCTGTATTCCGATTTCGACATCTTCAACAAAGAAACACTTCTGACTGTGGCCAGTATGTTGACCTTCAACTTCCTTGACGGCCCATCCAAAATCGGCGGCATCGTACTGACTCCGCTCAATTCAGTCACTTGGACACTGGTCCATGAGTGGCGATTCTATGCAGTCCTACCTCTTATTGCACTGACTTACAAGTCCAGATACAACAAATGGGTACTGGCCATTGCATTATTACTCGCTGCTATCGACTTGAGCATGAGCACCGTTGTTTGCTGGGCATACTTTTTGACCGGTATTATTGCCGCAGCCCTTCACAACAAACTCCGCCATGCCATGCCGGCGACCTGGCCTCTCTCAATCATTGCACTCGGCATATTTATATACACTTGCGGAACCAAATATCCACAAGGATACGGCGCGCTTCGGTTCGCACTCACATCCTGTTTCTTTTTGTGCATTATGCTGGCAAATCCCAGGATCTTGCATGCGCAGTGTCTTAACCGATTGAGTGATATCAGCTACAGCATTTACCTGATGCATTTGCCCATCCTCTATTTGACATTCAAAATAGCTTCACACTTCGTAGATATGTCAACGATGTCCAAAACAACATTTTGGTCAATCAACTTGATTGCGATACCCTTGATAACCTGGGTATCGACACTGACCTATATCCATATTGAAAAAAGGTTCATGAGCAAAAAGGTTAATTCTGCAACTATCCCTGCCACTCCTGCCAGTGCGCCCGTTATCTAAATACCCGCTAGTCGCGCTCAGAAAGCTTGAAGCATCAGATCACTCTGATGCTTCAAGCAGGGGGATTTAAGCAAGTCGCATACATGGCAAAACGAAGCGCTACCCTCAGGCGTTTTTGCCTGGCTAAATCGCGGCTTATCCAAACAGTGCCGTGCAAGAAGAGGTGATTAACGAACACCGTCACTCGGACACCAGGATTGGTATCGCAGCGAAGGTTTTATCAGGAGCGTAAAAGTTTCGGATCAAGCACGCAGGGAGATGGGAGATGCTTTCTTTTACATGCCTGCCAGGTTTGCGGGCTGGTTTAGAAAACCTGCAGCCTACAGCTGCAGGTCAATGACAAATTCACAGGGTATAAATTCAATAAGTACAAAGGGTACCCACCCCTATAAGGCAAGGGGCAGGGAAGCCATTTCAAGACGGCTCTACACGACGTTGCTGGTAGATCCAATCCACAATATCCCCTTCGGGCGAATAGCCACTTACCGTCTCACGCAACAGTTGGCGAACCCGGGCATAGTCATCCTGATCAACCGCGTCGAGTAACAGCCCTAAGCGCCCCTTAAGCTCATCCCAGGACAACATGTCCTCGTTGGCACTCATGATCATCGGGTGCTGGGTTGCTACGACGTTATCCCCGATCAGTAACTCTTCGTACAGTTTTTCACCGGGACGCAGGCCTGTAAACTCGATTTCGATATCGCCATGCAGGTTTTTGTCTGAACGAACGCTCAAGCCCGACAGGTGGATCATCTTCTCTGCCAGCTCTACGATTCGCACCGGCTCGCCCATATCGAGGACAAACACATCCCCGCCCTGCCCCATTGAACCCGCCTGAATCACCAGTTGGGCAGCCTCCGGGATAGTCATGAAGTAGCGGGTGATCTTGGGGTGAGTAACGGTCAATGGACCGCCCCCCTTGATCTGCTTGTGGAACAACGGAATCACCGACCCCGATGAACCCAATACATTGCCAAAACGAACCATGGTGAAGCGAGTCTTGTTGACCCGGGAGACATTTGACTTGTCGCCAAACAGTACCGGAGCCACTTCGCGACTGAGGGCCTGAAGTGTCATCTCTGCCAGGCGCTTGGTGCTGCCCATCACATTGGTCGGCCTTACAGCCTTGTCGGTGGAGATCAGCACAAAGTTCGCCACACCGGACTGCAAGGCAGCCTGGGCGGTATTGAGAGTGCCTATAACATTGTTCAACACGCCTTCGGCGATATTGTGCTCGACCATAGGCACATGCTTGTAGGCAGCAGCGTGATAGACCGTATCGACCTGCCAGGTCTTCATCATGTCCAGCAACTTCTGCGGATTGCGCACCGAACCCAGAATCGGCAAAACCTTGACCGACAGCGACTCACGACTGACCCGCTGTTCCAGCTCACTGAGAATGCTGTAGAGGTTGAACTCGCTGTGCTCGAACAACAGCAGCGTCGTCGGCCTCAGCGCAAGAATCTGCCGGCACAGCTCCGAGCCGATGGAGCCACCCGCACCGGTAACCAGCACGCACTGCCCCTTGATGCAGTGCTCCAACAGCTCACCTTGGGCTGGGACAGCATCACGACCCAGCAAATCGGCGATATCCACTTCCTGGATATCATCGACCTTGACCCGACCGCTGGCCAAATCCATAAAACCGGGAACACTGCGGACATGGAGCGGAAAACCTTCGAGCAAACCTAAAACTTCCCGACGCCGCCCTCGGGAAGAGGACGGAATCGCCAATAGCAATTCCTGCGCCCCTGTCCGTTCAATCATCTGCTGAATGTTTTCTGGCTTGTATACCTGCAAGCCAGAGATGATGCGATCAGCAATGCTGGCGTCGTCATCAATAAACGCGACAGGGCGCATCATCCGGCCCATACGCAAGGCGGCAACCAATTGATTGCCAGCTGCGCCGGCGCCATAAACGGCGACCCGAGGCAAGCCATCGTCACGATTGGTAAACGGCACATGCTGGGCAGCTGCGAACCAGTCACCCAGGAAATACTGGCGCATGGCAAGGCGCAGACCACCCAGCATGATCAGACTAAGCCACCAATAGTTGAAAATGATCGAGCGAGGCACGACATTTTCATGGTTGCTGTACCAGTACACCACCACCGCCAGAATCAGCGAGGAGAGGCTAACAGCCTTGATAATGGCAATCAGGGCATCGTTGCCGAAATAGCGCATTACGGCACGGTACATACCAAAACGGATAAACAGTGGGATGGCAATTAAGGGGGCGCAGATAAACAGCCACAGATGCAGTTTGACCGGGTTGATCATATCGTCAATCCCGAGGCGCACGAAAAATGCAAGCCATAGGGCAAACCAGACGAGAAACACGTCTGTCACCACCTGAATAACTCGCTTATTCCGTCTCGACAGGTTGAGTAAGTACGCTCGAATTTTATCCATATATCCCTTGAACACCTACGCTACCCCAAAAACCATCAACAGGCTGCCACTCAATACGCCACTCTATTTATCCCAGAGTTGAGCGTCAGGCCAGTGAAGCTTCCTGCACGACATCACTCAATACCTTGCAGGTCAATTCTATTTCTTGCTGTGTCAGTGTGGGGTGAACCAGAAACATCATGCTCGTCTCGCCCAACTCTTTCGCATGCGCAAGTCGTAACGAAGGACGCCAGCCAGTACCTTCAAATGCCTTTTCTAGGTACACCTCAGAACATGAACCGGAAAAAGCAGGTACACCGCGCGCGACCATCTCGTTGAGAATGCGATCACGGGACCAATCAGTTTTAAGGGCTTGCGGACGTACAAATACATAGCACTTGTAGGCCGCGTGAACATCAGCGACCGGCAACACTGGTACACGAAGTGCAGGCAACTGCCGGGCCTGGGCCCAAATACGTGAAGCATTTTTCAGCCGGGCTGCATGCCACTCTTGCATCCGGCTCAACTGGATGCGTCCGATAACAGCCTGAACCTCAAGCATCCGCCAGTTCGTGCCGAAGCTTTCATGCACCCATCGAAAACCTGGTGCATGCTCGCGCTCATATACGGCTTCCCAGCTTTTACCGTGATCCTTATAGGCCCACATGTCAGCCCAGAGTTTACGATCGTTGGTAGTGACCATCCCTCCTTCGCCCCCTGTAGTCATGATCTTGTCCTGGCAGAACGACCAGGCCGCGATATGACCAATGGAGCCGACAGGACGGCCTTTGTAATAAGCTCCATGCGCTTGGGCGCAATCCTCGATCACCTTCAGGTCATGCTCAGCCGCCAGAGCCATGATCGGATCCATGTCACATGGCCATCCAGCCAGATGAACACAAATCAGGGCTTTGGTACGGGGCGTCAACACCGCACTAATGGTTTCAGCAGTGAAGTTCTGCGAGTCGAGGTCGACATCTGCAAATACCGGCACGGCCCCAGCATTAACAATACTTGAAACCGAAGCCAGGAAGGTACGAGAAGTAACAACAACTTCATCACCCGGCCCGATACCAAGTGCCTTCAACGCCACATCTAGCGCCACCGTGCCATTGGCAAGGGCCACGGCATATTCCGTGCCTGACCAGGCGGCAAATTCTTTTTCAAAAGAGCGGGTTTCTTGCCCCGTCCAATAGTTGACCTTGTTCGACAAAATTACCGCACGGACAGCGTCGGCTTCTTCTTCCGTGAAGGAGGGCCAAGGAGAAAATGGTGTATTCAGCACGATTCAGTACCCATGATTAAAATGATAAAAAGTTTGTCCGTGCACGCAGGGTGTTCAAAATCTTATATAAATTAAAGATCACTATAAACCATTAATTTCCCAGAATTTTAGCTGGAACACCCACAACTGTTGTGTCGTCGCCAATATCACTGACCACTGCAGCTCCTGCCCCCACTCGCACGTTGCAGCCAATATGGATCGACTGCTTTACAGACGCACCGATGCCGATCCAGCTTAACTGGCCCACACTGACTGTGCCCGCAAGCCTGGCCCCGGGACTGACATGGACACATTCGTCCAAAACACAATCGTGATCGATGCTACACCCGGTATTGAGGATGACTCCATCACCAATGGTCGCTCCTGGATTGACCACCACACCCGCAAAGGCCACAACACCTTTGCCTACTTTGGCATGTCGGCTAATGGTGGCAGAAGGGTGAATCAAGGTGATGAGCTTTGCCCCAGCGTTGGCCAAATCAGCCAGTTTCGAGCGTCGGATTTCATTATTGCCAATTGCAACTATGACGCCGTCGAATTCCTGCAACCGCGCCAACAAGCCATTGGTGTCACCGACAACGGGCCAATGGCCAACCAGCCGTGCAGTGGGCCAGTGGTCATCAAACACCTCGATAGATTCCCAGTGGCAGCATTCAGCGGTGTCAGCAACGACCTTGGCATGACCTCCCGCGCCCAGGATTGCAAGCTTCCTGGTTGTGGGGCGACTGCCTGCGAACTTCGACATCGTCACTTCACCGGCAGCACTGATACCTTCACGTATAAAAACTTTCTTGACGGTCAGCGCGATGATCTTCAAATCCAACCAGAATGACTGGTTTTCGACATACCAAATATCGTACTGAAATTTCTGCTCCCAGCTGATTGCATTACGGCCATTAACTTGCGCCCAACCTGTAATCCCGGGCTTGACATCATGTCGGCGCGCCTGCTCAGGGCTGTAAAGGGGCAGGTATTCCATCAATAGGGGCCGTGGACCCACCAGACTCATATCGCCTTTGAGCACGTTCCAGAGCCCTGGGAGTTCATCAAGACTGCTGGAGCGTAAAAAAGCGCCGAAGGGTGTCATGCGCTCCGAATCAGGCAGTGAGTTACCCTGGGCATCAAACGCATCTTTCATGGTTCGAAACTTGAGCATTTCAAAAGGTTTGCCATGCAGACCCGGCCGAATTTGTCTGAATAAAATTGGACTGCCCAATTTACGACGCACAGCCCAAACCAGATAAAGAAGTATGGGGGACAGAAGCAATAAACCAAAAAATGAAGCCGTGATATCAACTAAACGCTTAATCAATGTTAAGTTCCTGCAAGTAAAATTCTTTTATTCGTTCCCAGTGTGCAGCCTGCTCAAAACGCTCGACGACTCTAGACCTGGCAAACGCACTCATTGCTGCCAAAGTGTCGCTGGGGGAGTCAATTGCTTGCATCATTGCAAGCTGTAAAGACGCGACATCCCGAGGCATTGCAAGCCATCCATTCACACCCGGTTCAATGATCTCGTTGCTACCATTGATGTCCGTCACAACCGCAGGTTTACCCATGGCTCCTGCCTGCAACACTACATTGGGAAAGCCCTCCCGGTAGCTCGGTAAAACCAGGGCACAGGATGCCTGCAGGGCTTCGCGTATGTCTTCCTGAAAGCCCAGCATATGTACTCTCGGATGCTGTTTGAAAAAAGCCAGTGTTTTTTCATCAACAGGCGCCTCAGAATCCAATCCGCCCACCACGATTAAATGGGTATGTTCAGGAAGATTCAAGAAAGCCTGGGCTAACTCCTTCAAGCCTTTATCTCTGTTCAGCCGCCCTACATAACAGAAAGTAAAATCGCCCTCTTTTATACCTAGATCAGATTGAATAGCATGCGATTTAAGCATGACAGATTCGATATCAGGTTTAAAATAAGCTACATCCACGCCTGCGATGTTTCCATGACCAATCACCGACATTTCCTTTGTAGTGATAGCGTAGTTCTGTAAATCTTTTTTTACACCCTCACCCTCAGGGACCACTTTTGTAGCGCACAGACAAATCAAACGATCAATGTAGATAAGCAGTTTTTTCTTAAAACCGGTCTGCGTGGGGAATATAAGACCGGTAAAAGTATGAATTCTAACTGGGACCCGGCACAATAAAGCTGCGATCATTGTGACGAGACCAGCTTTGGGTGTGTAGGATTGAACCACTGAAGGTTTCAATTTTAGAAGCAACTGACACATTAAAAAAATTGAACGCACATCAGCGAACGGACTAATACCACGTTTCATGGCAACCCCATGAACAGGAACACCCTCTCGAGCCGAAATGCTTTCCACGGACCCGCCCGCAGCGCAGGCCAGATGCACATTAAACGAACGATTTAGAAACCTGGGTTGATGCGCCAAGATCGTCATCAGTGTTTCCGGTACCGTTGTCACTATTAGTACAGTTGCTTCCTTCATGACTCAACCTTCAAACTGATTCACACAATTAATGCTCAAGCCGTATAGAGACGAGTCCAGATACCCACAATTTCATTGATAGAATAATGTTCTACAATTCGGGTTCTTGCCGTGCGCGACAGTTGGTCTTTTTCATTAGGTGACGAATCCAGAGCGGTAGCCATGGCTTGAGCAAGACGCTTTGAATTTTTGGCCGGCACCAGATAACCACATCCGCCGAGCACCTCTTTGACGCCTCCGCAATCAGTCGCTACAACCAGCTTCTCTGAAGCCATGGCTTCTGCAACGACCAAACCAAATCCTTCCCATGCAGAAGACAGCACATATAAATCAGCCGCATTGTAAATTTTGTTTACATCAGACCTGACACCTAAAAATCTGACCGCCGCAGAAAGCCCTAAAGTCCCCACCAGCTCTGTCAGAGCCTGCCTGTACGGACCGTCCCCGACAATCCACAACTTCGCTTGAGGTCGGCTTTCAGAGACAGTCTTGAAGGCATTTAACAGGTTGTCATAGTCCTTGGCATCAACCAGTCGCCCCACCGCGACAACCAGTTCATCCCGCTCAGACAGACCTTCAGAAGCTCTTACCTGGGCGCGGGCCACTGAATCTGGTTTGAAGCGCTCGGTATCAATACCGTTGGGGACAGCCAGCATCGTGCCCACAGGGCACGCCTTCTTTTGCTCAAACACCCGAACCGCTTCAAGTGTGACATTGGTGGTCACATCCGCTAACGAATGTGTTAACCGGTAAGCAAGCATCCTTGCCTTCCCGCCTTCATGCGTATTGTGAGCAGTATTAACGAGCTTTTTGATTGAGCAAAATGGTCGGGTGAGCCGGGAAAGCAAATTGGCATGGACCATATGTGCATGTACCACATCCGGATTAAACTGCTTAACCAGGCGTCTGAGTTTGAACAAACCGCCCATCAACCCGGAGAAGGTTTTTTCAACATCCAACGAAACAAGTTCAATACTGTCATTTTTAGGGCGCAATAAAGCAGGCCCGGTGAGATAGCAGATTTTTACCTCATGCCCCCTCTGCTGGAACCGCTCGGCCAGATCAATAACCTGTCTTTCAGCACCACCAACACCAAGGCCTGTGATGACATATAAAATTCTCATATTACGCTTTACGCCTGTTTCTAAATCCAAAAACCAAGCATTGCACGTAGCGAATCGTGCATTTTAGCTTTCTGATCAAATTAGTCTCACGAGTTATTTGATCCTTATAGAAAATGCCAAATCCCTGTGGGTTTCGTTGCAGGTTCCGATAAAAATTGGCTGAATATCCGTCCGACAAATACTCACACAAATAGATGACTTTGTGATGAAAATACAAAATCTTTCCATTATCAGAAATCTTGTTCCAGATCAAAAGTTCGGGTACGAATTTTTCACCTTCAAAATTCGGAAAGGGGCATGCAAGCAAGGCGCTTCTTTTGAACACATAGGCCAAATCACCGCCATACAAAGGCCCGGCCACGACAGGCAACATCAAGGCTGAATCTGGTACTGCATCAGGGATAGCATGACCAATCAAACGCCCTGAGAGATCAGCTTTCCTGTAACAATAGCCCACGACCTCCTCGGAATCGTGCGCACTCAAGTCATTTAAAAAAACTTCAATCGCCTCCGGAGCAAGCGCATCATCACTGTCAACAAGCAAGACCCATTCGCAGCCTTCGACCGAGACACCGGTATTGATTGCAATATGTTTTCCGGCATTTTTCTGACGCAAAATCGTGATTGGAAAAGTTGACGATTCTTTAAACTTGGCTAACAACTCAAGTGTTTCGTCAACACTCCCATCGTCGACAACCACCCATTCAAAAGACTTGCTGGTTTGACGCTCCAGACTTTCGTACAACCGACTCAATGTATAGGCACGGTTATAAGTCGCTGTCAGTACAGTAATCATAACACCCGCTCATCTATTTTATTTTAAATGCCAGAACAATCAGCGATATCGAAAACAAAACTTCAGCCAGAACCAAGCCATATACGATACCTATCAAATCATACCAATACGACAAGGCCGCAGCCAAACATAAAGACAACATTGAGAAAAACATCAAGCAGATGCTCAACACTTTGTCTTTTCCTAGCGGCATGAATATCGTAAGACCAATCGACTGATTCATCATGCGGAAGGGAATGATAAACACGAACACTTGCAGTATTGAAACGGCTTCCTCGAATCCAGGCCCTAGCATCAGATGAATTAGGAAATTGCCTGCACAGGCGATAATTGCGGCCCCTAAAATACCTGCACCGAACAAGAAAGCAACAATGATACTCGACAGCTTTAAATTTATCTCTGCCGTTTGTAACAGCCGCCGACTTAAATATGGATACAGCCCTATCAATACCGGCCCTACCAGACCTACCGAGGCTTTAATTATTTTTTCAGCCGGAACGAATTTGGCCACTGATGCTTGACCGCACATGATACCCACCAGAGCCGGACCGGCACTCAGCATGATATTATTGGAACTCTTATATATAAATCCGTGAAAACCGTTTCTAATCTGTTCAATACCTGACTTGATATCCAGCGAAAATCGACCCACCACCCTGTAAGCCAAGTACAGGCCAATGACGGTGTTCAATAGGGCAAACGAGGACATAATCATAAGTGCAAAACTTGCTTCAGCAGATAGCGCCAGAACCCAATACAACACAAACAAACCCACAAACCTGAGCACTAATTCAAACACAATGACAAAGGTGATTTTTTCCATCCCCTGAAACAACCAGATATTACTGAAGCTGAATGCCAGAAAATACAAATAGCCCCACACAACCGCTTGCAAACTGACGTTCAGATCCGACAATGAAAGCACCAGCACTGAGAGTCCAATCATGGCACCTGAGAGCATAATTTTGGCCGATATCACACCATTATAAATCTTTGACAGCTGTGATTTGTTATCGATACCACAGACAGCAACCTGCCTCGCACCGCTGAGCGAGAAACCATACTCAACGATTAAAGAGCACAGCAAGGCCGAGGTTTGAATGAGTAAAACTTGACCATATTGATCGACACCCAGCGCTTTCGCCAGAATAGGAATTTCCAATATAGGTATCAAATAGCTGACTAATTGAGCAACCAACAGCAAGCTGACATTCTTGAATTGCAATCTCATGTCAACCACTGGCCTCAGTCTGTTGGACTTTATTCCCGAACGTAAACTGATGCGACAAGACAGAAAGCGCGGACGTCATAATGATCCAGATCCCCCACTCGGACAGCTCTGTACTGAAGGGATGGAGCATCAACAATAAAGCAAACCCCAGCGAACTGCCAAATGCGGCAACTGAATAAATAAACACATGCTTTTCTTTATCTTGATCTCTGTACAGAGTGTAACTCCAGAGCCTGGCAGCAAATATAAAAAGCGGTGAAAACACCAGTATCAGCAAACCGAAAAATCCAAACAACCCCAAGTCTCCACCCGATGAAAGAAAAGCATTATGTACAACCATGGGGCCACCATCTACTTGGGTTGTTGTCGATCCAAAACCACAGCCAAATGGCATACAGTCTTCAAACTGCCTTAGGCCATCAGCCAACATTTGAGCCCTGACAGGATCTCCTGCAGCAAGTCTGTCCACCACCAATGGACTGTCATTCATATTTAGAAAATCGTAGCCGGTGCTGTAAAACATCAGAATGGCCGTTACTGTTATCAAACTTAACAAGCACAGCAACAAGGTGGTTTTTGGCCTAACATGCATGCTTAACAGAAAAATGAGAATCAACTCGAGAAAGAACACGATAAAACCAGTGCGACTGGAGTCCATGACAAGCACATAACCGGCCGCCAGCAGCACCGCCAGGCTGACTGCTTTATTTTTCGCATCGAACAACATACCGACTATTACAAAGCCCGCAAAAAAGGCACAGGTTTTCCACAACACCCCCGGGTAAGCGAACTGACTTCCTTGTCGTCCATCACCCAACTCAATATGCCAATTCGTCAGGTAGTACTTGGCCAATAAAAAAAAGAAAAAACTAACACTGATTGAAACAGCACTGATTGAGTAATAGTCACCTTGTTCCAGGCGATAAGAGTGCGTATAAATGCACATAAACACCAAGCCGATACACAAAATCTTGAGTGCCTGGTAGAAGGTTTGGACGTCACTATTGGCAATTGAAGACAACACAAAGGCCACAAACAATAATACAAAGCCCAGTATAAAAATACTCAGTTCCCGAGACACTTTAAAGCTCAGTCGCTCCGGCGCTGATACGCACCCGACCAACACCACCGCTCCCCATAAAGCCCAATACCCTGCTGGAGTAATCAGGCTACGCAAATCGCCCAACACTACCAACAGGCATGCACTCAGGACAACACCGTAAGAAACCGCATTGCTTTTAACGCTCTCCACTCACACCTACCCGCTCACTCGTGGTTTAACAGCTGTTATCCTCTGAGTTATACATTAAGCGATTCGCCATTTGCATAAACCTCATGAAAACCTTACGCCCTACCTATCCTGACTTTTATCGCGCTTCACGACTGGAGCAAAGGCGCCATCCGATCTTTATCATTGATAATGTAGCCGTCTCCATCAGGCCATTGAATGGCCAGTGCCTCATCGCACCACCGCACACTCCGCTCCGACTCCTTATTGTAAAAATTAGTCGTCTTGTAGCTAAATTTTGTATTGTCTTTAAGCGCGAGAAAACCGTGTGCAAAGCCCGCAGGTATCCACAACATTTTTTTGTTGTCCGCACTGAGCTCAAGTCCGAACCATTTTCCATGGGTCGGTGACTCCGCACGAATATCGACCGCCACATCAAAAGCAGCACCCTGGGTTACGCAGACCAATTTCCCTTGTGCAAAAGGCTCGATCTGATAATGCAATCCACGTAGCACGCCCTTTCTGGAGCAGGACTGATTGTCTTGTACAAAGGGATCAGGAATCGGCAGCCCCAATTGCTGCAAGCCGTCTTCAAACTTGCGAGCATTGAAACTTTCCATGAACCAGCCGCGTTCATCTTCGTAAACGTCAGGCTCGATGATCACTACGCCAGGCAATGTTGATGGCATAAATTTCATGCACCGCTCCCCTCAGATAACAGCTTGCCCAGGTATTGTCCGTAACCGGTTTTTTTAAATCTTTCGGCCTGCTCAGCCAATACCTGGGAGGTTATCCAGCCATTATTGAATGCAATCTCTTCCAGGCAAGCAACCTTCAATCCCTGGCGCTTCTCAATGGTATGGACAAAATGACTCGCCTCCAGCAGTGATTCATGGGTCCCGGTGTCAAGCCAGGCAAACCCGCGCCCCAATATTTCAACGCTCAGTTCTTTCTGTTCAAGATATGCCTGGTTGACATCGGTAATCTCAAGCTCCCCCCTTGCCGAAGGTTTGATCTTCTTCGCTATCTCAACAATCTGGTTGTCGTAAAAATACAGCCCGGTCACTGCATAGTTGGACTTGGGTTTATCCGGTTTTTCCTCAATGCTGAGCGCCCGGCCATGACTGTCAAACTCCACGACGCCAAAGCGCTCGGGGTCACTGACGTGATAACCAAAAACAGTAGCACCTACGGTCTTTGACATAGCGGAGCGCAAGTTGTCCGAAAAGTGCTGACCATAGAAGATATTGTCGCCCAGGATCAGGCAGACCGGATTCTGGCCAATAAAGGCTTCACCAATGATAAAGGCTTGTGCCAGTCCGTCCGGGCTGGGCTGTTCGGCATAGCTGAGCTCAATCCCATAATGACTGCCATTACCCAGCAATTTTTTAAAACAGGGCAAATCTTCCGGCGTGGAAATGATCAGAATTTCCTGTATCCCCGCCAGCATCAAAACAGACAGCGGGTAAAAGATCATTGGCTTGTCATAGATCGGCAGCATTTGTTTAGAGACACCCAGCGTGAGCGGATGCAGGCGTGTACCTGAACCACCAGCGAGAATGATGCCCTTGCGCTTGATCGGGGTCATGTTTCAAGTACTTCCTTAACTATTCGAATGCTCGATTCGCAGCACTGACAGGTGATGTGAGTCATTTCAGTTTGAAAAAAACACGCTACCGCCCCAGGATTCTTCGTCGATTTCCTAAGAACGAGTGTGAGACGGTTAGCCCCAACTGTAGCCTGCATTTAGTTAACGACTGGAGATACTCGTCAACGGCAAACTGATCTGTTGTTGACGGTTCATCAAGTTGATAAGCAGGATGACCCGCTCTTCGCCGTCCATCGTCATGAATATGGACTCAATGCCTGCGAAACCTTGATCAAGGATGGTGACTTTATCGCCGGGATTGAATGTGGCGATAATATGAGTACTCGCACGACTCTGAAGTTGCACAATCAGTTCGTGACCGACTGCCAGCGGCCGGCCACCGAAGGCCACCACGCGTGCTACACCACGCGTGGAGCGTAGTGGGGCCCAATTGGCACCTTCAGGCATATGTAAAAACAAGTAGCCAGGAAACAGCGATTCCTGGACGTACTGCATCTGGCCTCGCAGGATTCGCTCACGTCGGCATGTTGGCCGCGAGCATCCATATCCCTGGCGCAGAAGGTTTTCTTCTGCACGCTCGTCCTGTCTGGGCTTGCATTGCACCAGATACCACTCACCGGTTGTGGCAACGGTAGATTCCTGAGCTGCTGCGGTGCTGGTCATGGGCATGGATATTTCATTTATAAGTTCTTCCGTGTTTTACCATCGTACAGTGCATGTGCCAATAACAGGGTACCCCTCAGTTCGCCGGGATGACGGACCTCAACGAATCTGTTCTGAGTGTGATACAGGTTAGAAAATTTCTTTGCAAACACGTGTTTTGCCATTATTTTGCCATGTACCAAATATATTTGTTCTGGCCAATGCTTCTTACCTGAAACAAAGGCGAGCAAGTCGTGCTGATCGGCATGGGCAGAATATCCACCCAAGGTGCTGACGCCTGCGCGAATGATACAGCGCTTGCCCTCCAATTCAACATAACCACTTGGCTGGCCGTATTTTTGTATCGCAGCGCCAGGTGCCCCTTGGGCCTGATAACCAATAAAAAGTACATTATGCCTTTGGTCTTCCAGCATCGCTTTTAGGTGGTTAACTATGCGACCGCTGGAACACATACCCCCGGCCGCTATGATGATGGCGGGTCGACCGGTACTGGCCAGGTAGTTGACGGCTTGCAGATACCGGGCATGGCTATCCACGGTAACCATCTGTTTGAAATGCAGCAATCTGCGTCCCGATTTAAGTCGCGCCTGTGCTTCTTCATCCCAATAGTCGCTCAGGTCCCGGTACACCCGGGGCAATCGACTGGCCAGGCGGGAGTCGAGAATGATCGGAAGTTGCGGCCAGTTCACTGGCAGCGATGGGTCCAGCAGGGTCTTGCGATAAAGAATGTCTTCGATGTCATAGAGCAGCTCTTGGGTGCGACCAATGGCGAATGCCGGAATCAGTAATGTGCCTTGATCTGCCAGCGCCTTGTCGATTGCCCTTTCCAACCTCGATTGACGGGTAGCTCTATCTTCATGGACTCGATCACCATAGGTACTTTCAAGTATCAGCACATCGGCACGCTCAGGAGAAACCTGGGCTGGCAACAAAGGGGTGTGCGGAGCACCCAGATCACCCGAAAACACAACCCGACGGTTCAGGCCACTTTGCGGATAATCAAGGTCACATTCCACAAAAGCAGAACCAAGAATGTGCCCTGCTCTTTGCAACCGGATCAGCGCCTGCAGAGTGTCAGTCTTGACGATGCTGCCCCACTGGTTGAAAGGTACTGCGATGATTTGCTGTTTCAACCGTCTCATGTAACGGTCAATGTGTGCCGGCTCTCGACTCAGCTCCAGGCGGAATGCATCCTCAAGTACCAACGGCAATAATTTCGCCGAGGGCTCACTGTACACAATCGGTCCCCTGAAGCCCCCAGCCAGCAAATAAGGAATACGTCGGACATGATCGGCATGGACGTGAGTAACCTCCAGCGCCTTGATACCGGCAAGTGCAAAGTTGATGTGCGGATGCAATGCACCAATGACACCGCTGGCAGTACGCTCATTGCCCTGAAACAAACCGCAGTCGATTAATAGACTGCTCAGGGCGTCCATCTGCAATTGATGGCACGAATCCGTGACGCCGTTGACGGCGCCATGGTGAAGGATGTTCGGATAAGGCATAGATTGCTCTCAGTACAGCTCCATGAAGAGGCAATTAATCCATAAAATAGGGCCGGCAATGTGCCAACCCAGCGCCCTATCAGCGCTTATCCTTTTGCAAAAGGTTGCCTGCACCCGTCGTTTCAGCCGGAACTCTCTGAGTTTGCAGCGAGGGAGGCTGGTAAAGCCCGTCGCGACGCTGAGCTACAAAGTACCTGGCGACAACTATCAAGATGCCCAACAGAGCGCCCAGCACCAACCCCAACAATGTAATCAAGGCCTTCTTCGGTTTGACAGGAGCCATGGGGACCAAAGCCTTGCGATCAATCGAGACCAACTTCAAATTGGTAAAATCCAGATTGCTCAAATTGCTCAGCCTTACAACTTCAGCACGTAACGGCTCAACCCCTTGCAGAAATACGTCTTCATTTTGACGATTTTTGAGCACTTCCACTTCACGATTGCTTTGCAGCAATTGCAGTTCGCTTGCTATCTGAGCAATACGAGCTTCGGTAAAGTCATCCGTTTTACGCTGCTGCAAAGCCGCCCGCTCCGCTTCCAGTGCTTCGACACCCATGAAGTAGAGTGGAATTTGTTGATTTGTTATTTCGGTGCGCATGATGCTGG
>Ga0256410_1001683_pt1 | contig 16374 bp, 14 predicted proteins | sample PhyWR1_FD_185983 | JGI IMG/M metagenome (GOLD analysis project Ga0256410, IMG submission 185983) | Leaf surface microbial communities from wheat plants in UC Gill Tract Community Farm, Albany, California, United States - DLSL W.R1 | ecosystem: Host-associated > Plants > Phyllosphere >... | reverse complement strand
TTGTGGGTCCTTTATTACCAAACACGCGAATGTCATTCGTTATACGGCAATCCACTCACCACGGGGAGAGGGCAAACGATTTGAATGATAGACGAGCAACACGTTTTGAGCACCGACTTAACCCTGACGAAACAAGTCGCCCGGGGTAAAACCGAACATCTTTTTAAACGCCGCGATAAACGCCGACGTTGATTCATACCCGCAAGACAACGCCGCCTGCGTGACATGGCCGCCCTCCTCCAGCACCCGCAGCGAAGACAGAAGCCGCGCTCGCTGGCGCCAACTGCGAAAACTCAAGCCTGTTTCACGCTGAAACAAACGCATCAGGGTTTTTTCAGACATGCCCAGACGATCCGACCACAGGCCCAGGTTCGCCTCGGCATCAGGGCTTTCGATCAGTTCGTTGCACAGCACCAGCAAACGCTCATGGCGGGGCAATGGTAGCGAAAAGCCGACCTCGGGCAGGCTTGCCAACTGGTCCAGCAGCACCGCTACCAAGCGCTGTTCGCAGCTGCCACCCTCGGGGTAGTCGACGGGCAGCGCGCAAAAACTTTTGATCAGCTCCCGCGCCAGTGGTGTGACTTCCAGCACCCGGCACTGCCCGGGTGCCCACTGGCAGTCCTCGCGACGCACATACAGGCTGCGCATTTCCGCACGCATCGAGGTGATCACTTCATGCTCCAGCCCGGCCGGAATCCAGATACCCCACTGCGGCGGCGCAAAAAAACTGCCCTCGTCGGTATGCACGCCCAACACGCCACTGATCGCGTACGAAAACTGCACCCAATCGTGCCGATGACGCGGCGTCCACGAGCCCGCGCCCAAGCTTTCGGCCCGGGCATACAGCGGCCGTGGCAAGGCATCCAGCAGTGGAATGGCGCGCGGCAGCCCACGTTGTCCGTTTGGCGGCATTGATTGGCCTTATATCGCAAGACGACAGATACCGCCGACGTTAGGCTAACTCATCAATTCTTACAATATTCCGGTACCGATAATGCCTGTGCTCAAACACCTCAAACGCATGTTCACCGACTGGTTTCTGTGCGGCATGCTGCTGGCGACTTTTCTGGCCTATGTGTTCCCGCATTTCGGCAGCACCGGTGGTGCAATGCACGCGGAATGGGTCATCAATATCGGTGTGTTTCTGGTGTTTTTCCTGCATGGGGTCAACCTGTCCAGCGAACAGATCAGCCACGGCCTGAAGAACATCCGCTTGCACGTCATGGTGCAGGGCTTCACCTTTATCGTCTTCCCGCTTATCTGGGTGGTCGCCAACAAGCTGCTGGGCGCCCATATCCCGCCGCTGCTGATGCTGGGCTTCTTCTACCTGTGTGCCCTGCCCTCGACCATTTCCTCGTCGGTGGCCCTGACCGGCAGCGCAGGCGGCAACGTGCCAGCAGCGATTCTCAACGCCAGCCTGTCCAGCGTGCTGGGGATTTTCCTGACGCCGTTGCTGGTGAGCTTTGTGGTCGGCAGCGGCGCGGGGGGCATTGACCTGGGCTCAACCCTGCTCGACCTGTGCGCCATGCTGTTGCTGCCGCTGGTGCTGGGCCAGTTGGTACGCCCGCTGTGCGGACGCTTTTTTGCCCGCCACAAGCGCTACACCAACATCTGCGACAAGGTGGTGATCCTGCTGCTGGTTTACGCGGCGTTCTGCAACTCGATGGTTTCGGGCATGTGGCAACAGCAAGGCAGCTCGGTGATCCTCAGCGCCCTGATCGGCAGTGCGGTCCTGCTGGCTATTATTCTGTGGATGACCACCCGCACCGCCCGCGCCCTGAAATTCAGTACTGCGGATGAAATCGCCGCGGTGTTCTGTGCCAGCAAGAAATCCCTGGCCGCAGGGGCACCGATGGCGGCCCTGATCTTCGGCGCCAACCCGGGGCTGGGTTTGATTCTGCTGCCGATCATGATCTACCACCCGTTGCAGTTGATCGTGTGTTCGGTGATGGCTGAGAGTTATGCCACGCGTAGTCGCCAGGAGGCCGCAGAGCCAAACCCGGCAGTAGCGTCTGCCGGTCAGGCATAACCCTGCCCTTGTGGGAGCGGGCTTGCTCGCGATGCAGGCTCCCCGGTTTGTCAGGCATATTGAGGTGATGCCATCGCGAGCAAGCCCGCTCCCACACCTATATCGTTACCGTTCGATAATCGCCGTAACGCCCTGCCCGCCCGCTGCGCAGATCGAGATCAAACCTCGGCCCTGCCCGGCGGTGGCCAGCAGCTTGGACATATTGGTCACGATGCGCCCACCCGTCGCCGCAAACGGATGGCCCACCGCCAGCGAGCTGCCTTTGACGTTGAGCTTGCTGCGGTCAATCGCACCCAGCGGTGCATCAAGCCCCAGCCGGCTTTTGCAGTAAGGCCCGTCCTCCCAGGCCTTCAAGGTGCACAGCACCTGGGCGGCAAATGCCTCGTGAATCTCGTAGTAGTCAAAGTCCTGCAAGGTCAGGCCATTACGCGCCAGCAGCCGCGGGACGGCATATACCGGCGCCATCAGCAAACCTTCGGCACCGTGTACGAAATCCACAGCCGCTGTTTCACCATCGCGCAGATAAGCCAAAACCGGCAGGCCGCGCTCCCTGGCCCATTCTTCGCTGCCGAGCAAGACCGTTGATGCACCATCGGTCAGCGGCGTGGAGTTGCCCGCCGTCAGCGTGCCCTTGGCACTGCGCTCGAACACCGGTTTAAGGGCGGCCAATTTTTCCAGGGTCAGGTCGGCACGCAGGTTGTTGTCGCGGCTCAAGCTCATAAAGGGCGTGAGCAAGTCATCTTCCCAGCCCGCGTGATAGGCAGCCGTCAGGGCCTGATGGCTGTGCAGGGCCAGCTCGTCCTGTTCAACCCGGGGGATGTTCCAGGCTTGCGCCATCAACTCGCAGTGCTGGCCCATCGACAGCCCGGTACGGGGCTCGCCATTACGGGGGAATTCGGGTTTCAAAAAGCCCGGGCGCAACTGCAGCAGCGCCTTGAGCTTGTCGATCGGCGCCTTGGTGCGGTTGAGCCGCAACAGCCATTTGCGCAGCCCGTCATTAATTTCGATCGGCACATTGGAAGCGGAGTCCACGCCACCGGCAATCCCGCACTCGATCTGCCCCAGGGCAATCTTGTTGGCCACCAGTAATGCCGCCTCAAGCCCCGTACCGCAAGCCTGCTGCAGATCATAGGCCGGGGTTTGCGGCGACAGCCGCGAGCCCAGCACGCATTCGCGAGTCAGGCTGAAATCCCGCGAATCCTTGAGCACCGCCCCGGCCACCACTTCGCCCATGCGCAACCCGTGCAGGTTGTAACGCTCGATCAGCCCTTCCAGCGCCGCGGTCAGCATGTCCTGATTACTGGCGGTGGCATACGGCCCGTTGGCGCGGGAAAACGGGATACGGTTACCACCAATAATTGCTACACGACGCAGACTCATACGATTGCCCCTATTCTCTTAAATCCATTGATCGTTACTAGCGTAGGCCTTATCGCCGATAACGAACGACCACGGCCTGTTTGTGGTCAACCCTTTGAACCCCACCTGTCGGAGAGTGTTCCATGTCAGACCGTTATATCGACTTCGTCAACTCATCCCTCGGCCAGCGACTGGTCGGCGCGTTGGGGCTGCCGTCACCGGGACGACTGGAACGCTGGCAGGCCGGGCGGCTGCGCCCCGTCGAAGGGCCGCTGCTGATTGGCGGCGGCGCCCTGGCAGGCCTCGTGAACCAATTTGCCAGCAAACTCACCGATGCCGTATTCAGCTACGGCCCCGAACCCTTGCACGCCACGCCGTGGATTCCAGGCCAGGGGCCAAAGCTCAAGGCGGTGGTGTTCGATGCCAGCGAGCTGTTGCACACCGATCAGCTCAAGCAACTGCGCGAATTTTTCCAGCCGCTGCTGCGCAATCTCGAACATTGCACCCATATGGTGATCCTGGGCCATGCTCCTGAAACATTAAGCGACCCTTTTGCTGCCAGCGCCCAGCGTGCACTCGAAGGGTTCAGCCGGTCGCTGGCCAAGGAGTTGCGCAACGGTAGCACCTTGCAACTGCTGTATATCGGCGAGGGGGCCGAAGAGCAGCTTGAGGGCGCACTGCGTTTTTTCCTCTCGCCCAAAAGTGCCTTTATTAGCGGCCAGGTGCTGCGCCTGACAGCCTGCGCCAACCAGGTACAGGACTGGACCCGCCCCCTGGCCGGGCGCAAGGCGCTGGTGACCGGTGCCGCCCGCGGCATTGGCGCCGCCATTGCCGAAACCCTGGCCCGGGACGGCGCTGAACTGATCCTGCTGGATGTACCAGGGGCCAAGAGCGATCTCGATGCACTGGCCGCGCGCTTGGGCGGACGCAGCATCGCGCTGGACATCTGCGCCGCCGATGCCGCAGAACAACTGATCGGGCAACTGGCCGACGGCGTCGATATTGTGGTGCACAACGCCGGCATCACCCGCGATAAAACCCTGGCCAATATGACCCCGGAATTCTGGGACTCGGTACTCGCCGTTAACCTCAATGCTCCACAAGTGCTGACCAAGGCCCTGCTCGACAGCGGCACCCTGCGTGATAACGGCCGGGTAATCCTGCTGGCGTCCATCAGCGGTATTGCCGGCAATCGCGGCCAGACCAACTACGCCGCCAGCAAGGCCGGGCTGATCGGCCTGGCTCAAGCCTGGGCGCCGCTGCTGGGCGAGCGCGGCATCAGCATCAATGCCGTGGCCCCCGGTTTTATCGAAACCCAGATGACCGCGCATATTCCCTTTGCCCTGCGCGAAGCGGGCCGGCGCATGAGTTCACTGGGCCAGGGTGGCCAGCCCCAGGACGTCGCCGAGGCCGTGGCCTGGCTCGGCCAGCCGGGTTCTGGTGCGGTCAGCGGCCAGGCGCTGCGGGTGTGCGGGCAAAGCATTCTGGGAGCATAAGCATGAGCGTAAAATGGCTCGACCTCAGCACCCCGCCGCACCTGCCAGCGCTGTACGCCCACGCGGCCGCCCGCCGCAAGATCACCGGCAGCACCTTGCCAGAGCAAGGCTTGCGCTGTTGGGTCGAGGTTGAGCCCAAGGCCCTGGCGGCTTTTCGCGATGTTTGCGGGCTGGTGCCAAGCCCCTTGCTGCCGCCCACTTATCCACACATCCTGGCCTTCGGTCTGCAAATGCAGTTGCTGACGGCCAAGGACTTCCCCTTCCCGCTGCTGGGGCTGATTCATCTGACCAACCGGATCCGCCTGCTGCGCCCGATGGGCAGCGTGACGCAACTGCGCATCGGGGTATATGTACACAACCTGCAAAAACACCCCAAGGGCGCGACCTTTGAGGTGGTCACCCAGGTAGACGATCTGCTGGGGCCACTATGGGAGGCCGAAAGCACCCTGCTGTGCAAAGGCGTGGAACTGCCGGGCGACCTGCCGCAAGTCACCGAACCTGCGCCGGTGGCCCTGAGCGAACTGACCCGCTGGTATGCCCCCGCCGACATTGGCCGGCGTTACGCCAAAGTTTCGGGCGACTACAACCCCATCCACCTCAGCACGGCCAGCGCCAAATTGTTTGGCCTGCCCAGTGCGATTGCCCACGGCCTGTGGATAAAAACCCGGGCTCTGGCGGCACTCAATTCGCACCTGCCGGCGGCCAATGTCGAGATTGTCGTCGCCTTCAAGAAGCCGGTGCGCCTGCCCGGCGAAGTGATTTTGCTCAGCAGTGAGGCAGGTTCCAGTGGCGATTTTCAAATCAACGGGCATGACGGCCTTGTACACCTGATCGGCAACTGGCGACCAGTCAGTTAAACCGGCATCCCCTCCTTGTGTAGCAGCTGACGAGCGGAGCGAGGCTGCGTCCGGCTGCGAAGCAGTCGTAAAGTCATATTGTGCGGTGTGTCAGACAAGCCTCGTACTCAGGATCTGCGACTGCTACGCAGCCGGACGCAGCCTCGCTCCGCTCGTCAGCTGCTACAGGGTGATGTGAGCCCGTGCCTTTCACTTGCACCAATCCCCGTTCGGTCGCAAGCTTTGCGCCTTCTGGAGAGCACACCCGCAATGAACCTCGACGAAATCACCCAACGCATGCATCGCATCCGCGATAACAACGACTGGAAGCAGTTCCACAGCCCGAAAAACCTGGCCATGGCCGCCAGTGTCGAAATGGCCGAGCTGGTGGAAATCTTTCAGTGGCTAACCGAAGACCAGTCGCGCCAGCTCCCCGCCGACAAGCTCGCCCACGCCGGTCAGGAAGTGGGCGATATCGTGCTGTATCTGGTGTTGCTCTGCGCCGAACTGGGGCTGGACATGAATGAAGTGGTTCGCAATAAACTGGCTGACAATGAAAGGCGTTTTAATAAATGAGTGACCGTCACTTCGATCAACTGGCAACCCGCTTCGCCGAGAAAATCTACGGTGGCGCCAAGGGTGCGATTCGCCTGGCCGTGCTCCAGGCCGATCTGCAGGAAGCCCTGCCCAAACGCCCGCTGCGAGTGCTGGATATCGGCGCCGGGCTGGGCCATATGTCTTTGTGGCTGGCCCAGCAAGGCCACGATGTGACCCTGGCCGAACCCGCCGCGCCGATGCTTGAAGGCGCCCGCCAGCGTTTTGCCGAGGCAGGCCAGACTGGCACCTTTATTCAGGCGCCGTGGCAGGAGCTGCTTGGCCAACTGACCGAGCCCTACGATCTGGTGTTGTGCCACGCCGTACTGGAATGGCTGGCCGAACCCCACGCGATCCTGCCGGTGCTGCATCAGTTGACCGCCAAGGACGGCTGGTTGTCGCTGGCGTTTTACAATCGCGACGCACTGATTTATCGCAACCTGCTCAAGGGTCACTTTCGCAAGATGCGCAAGAACGACATGGCCGGTGAAAAACAGAGCCTCACACCGCAGCAGCCCCTTGATCCACGGGAACTGGCCGCGGCACTCGAAGGCCTGTGGCAGGTCGAGAGCCAGAGCGGCGTGCGGGTATTTCACGACTATATGCCAGTAGAATTCCAGGCCCGCGCCGAGCTTGAAGCGCTGGTAGAAATGGAGCTGGCCCACCGTCGCCATCCTGCCTTTGCCGGGCTGGGACGTTATCTGCATTGGGTGTGCCGCCCGGTTTAAATCGCCCTGCGGGGGAGACTATCATGTATCGCCGCGTTGCCTTGATTGTTTTGAGCCTGGGGCTGGGCGCCTGCCAGAGCCCCAACCCTTACACCGCTAGCTCCATGCCCATGCCGCCGGCGCCGGCACAGGCCGCCAACACCCTGGACTTGAGCGCCTACCCGGCACCGCCACGGGATTACGGGCGTTACCAGAGCTGGGCCTGGCTCAATGGCCGCTTGCCGGTTGGCACGGCCTGGGCCGACTCGGCGCAAATCGCCGAAGCGGTGAACAATGCCCTGGATCAGCGCGGCTTGCGCCCGGCACAACCCAACCGTCCGGCGGATCTTTGGGTCAGTGCAGATTTGCACACCGAAAAACGCTTGCGCCAGGTGCAGGACGACTATGGTTACGGGGCTGGCTACGGCAGCGGTTACGGCCGCTATGGCAGTCAATATGGCATGTACAACTCCGTACCCGTCATCCGCACTTACGAGGTTGAGGTCATGGTGGTGCGACTCAACCTGTATGACGGCAAAACCGGCCAGCCGGTGTGGAGTTCCAGTGCCGAAACCAGCAGCAAAGGCAGCCTGAGCGAACGCAGTGACGCCCTGCGCGAATCACTGAACAAGGCAGTGCAGGCTTACCCTCCTCATTGAGTTTCAATCGTGAAGTGGAGAAATCATCATGCTTCGTCGCATTGCATTACTGGGCCTGGCCCTGCTGCTCAGTGCCTGCGAAACCATGCAGGTCAGCCATGATTACAACCCTGCTGTCGATTTCGCCCAGTTCCGCACCTGGGCCTGGAAAGACCCTGCCGTGCAATACCAGCCCAACAACCCGATGCTCAGGAGCGACCTGACCGAGCAACGGATTGTCCAGGCCGTGAGCAGCCAGCTGGACCAGCGCGGCTTGCGCCCGGTGGCGGCAGGCAGTAAACCGGACTTGCTGGTGCAAACCTGGCTGATCGTGGCCAACCGCCAGGAACAGGTGGTGACCAACTACGGTTACGGTGGCCCCTGGGGCGGGCCGTGGGGTGGTTACTGGGGCGGCCCGTGGGAAGGTTACTGGGGCGCACCGATGTATAACGAAACCCGCAACGTGGTCTACCAGGTGGGCACCCTGCAGATCGACCTGATCGATGCCAAGGACGGCAAGCTGGTCTGGCGCGGCAGTGCCGAAAAAGCCATCGACAGCAGCCCGACCCCGGCCGAACGCAGCGCGGCGATCAGCGAAGCGGTGACCAAGATCCTTGCTACCTATCCACCCAAGTAAGTTGCCCGGCACTCACTTGCTCACGATGTATATAAGTAAGTTGGTATTAATACTTTCGTGAGCAAGTTAGCGCCCTGTCTGTTTTTTTGATTAATCGTTCACAGCACGCCTATAAAACTGGCAACTGGCCAGCGCACTGATCACTTCTTGTCTACACTCGCTGAAACTTTGGAGAGTTAGCGCTGGGCAATGTTCCAGCATCAGGAGTGCTCGATGTCTCCCCAACTACGCGGTATGGGTTTTAATGGTTCCCGGCAACAGCGTGGTGCGATCGGCCTGATGGCTGCCGTGACCCTGGGCATGGTGCTGCTGTTTATGTTGCTGGTGGTCGACAGCGGGCGCCTGTACCTGGAGCAACGCAAGTTGCAGCGGGTGGCTGATATGGCGGTGCTGGAGGCGGTGAGTCGGGGCGGCAATTGCACCGGCACCAGCACGGCCGCGGGTTTCGCCAACCAGAGCGCCACCCGCAACAGCTTTACGCCCGGTAGCGTGCAAAAAGTAAACACCACTTGCGGTACTTTGAGCACCAACAGCAGCCAGTTACGGGTATTCACTGCGGATGCGACCAAGTCCGATGCGATCCGGGTGATAGCCACCACCACCGTGCCTACCAGCGTGGCCGGGGGGTTGTGGAGCCTGTTTTCCAAAGGTGGATTTAACTTGAATACCAATTTGACGGCGAGTGCGGTGGGCTCAACGCCGGGGCCGACGCTCGCGCAAATCAGTATTCGTACCACACTGGCGACAGTCGACTCCTCACAATCGCCGCTGCTCAATAACCTGTTTACAGGCCTGCTGGGCGGTAACGTAGCCATTTCGGCAGTAGGCTGGGACGGTTTGGTCAAAGCGGACATCAACTTACTGCAGTACTTGAATCAATTGGCCGTTAACTTGAATGTCAAGGCAGGGGATTACACAACGCTACTCACTACCAATGCCACGGTGACTGACTTTATAAAAGCGGCGGCCACTGTAGCCAAACTCAACGGAGCAACGGCAGACGTACAAACAGCACTGACCAACTTACAAGTTGCTGCCATTAAAAACACACCCATCAAAGTAGGTGACTTATTACAACTGCAAACCGGAACTTCAACTGCCGGCCTGGACACCAACCTTAATTTATTTTCAGTGATACAAGCCGCCATTCAAATTGCCAACAAGAACAATGCTGCTGCCGTCAGCCTTCCGGTCAACGTGCTGGGGCTGGCCAAGGTAACGACCACGGTAAAAGTAATCGAGCCTCCGCAGTTCTCTGCCATCGGCAACCCGGCCAAGGACAGGCTTTTCGTGCGCACGGCCCAAGTGAGGTCTTTAATCACCATTGAGCTTCCGGTTCTCAATACCGTCGCTTCACTTGTGAGCAAAGTCCTGGATCTTGTTTCAGGCTTGCTCGGGGCCATTATCGGTACTTCCTACAGCCCTCAAATACTTCCGCCGCCATTAATCCTCAGTGTCAATCTGGATGCCGGTGGCGCAGATGCGCTGGTGACCGGATATAGCTGCCCTACGGGAAGTACCGGTACTAAAAGCCTTACGGTTTTGGCACACACGGCCCTGGCCAATTTGAATGTCGGCAACATTGATGGCAGCAAGGCTTTTTCCTCTTCAGCCGCCGTAACGGTTACACCGCTGCCTATTGTGAACATCGTCAGCAAGACCTGCTTGGCCCTCATTTGCTCTTCAAAAGATTATGGCGGCGGAGGCATTGCGATCATGGCAAAGCTACCCATTGCGCCAACCCCCAGCACCCTGCTCTTTTCCGCAGCCTCAAACTCGGAGCCGCCCAATCTGAAACTGCCACCGGCAGCCAAAAATGCCAGTCCGACGACCAATGTGGTGGCCAGCCTGAAAAGCACGCTGAGCAATTTGCCGATTCAACTGTATGCTCCCGTGGATAGCACAGGCATCCTCGGGGCACTTGCGACGGGATTGACGAGTGCTGTTAACGCGACACTACTGGCGGTAGTCAACATTGCTGGCGGGCTGATTTCCGGGGTTCTAAGCCCCTTGCTCGACCCTGTGATCAACAACCTGCTTTCACTGCTGGGGGTTAACCTCATGGCCACGGAAGTCGATGCCAACCTCTCCTGCAACCAGGGTGGCCGCGCCCAACTGGTGCTTTGACCTAGATGGAGTGCAATACCTTGTGGGAGCGGGCTTGCTCGCGATTGCATCACCTCGGTATATCAGATGTACCGAGGTGCCTGAATCGCGAGCAAGCCCGCTCCCACATCAAAGGCGCAGCGCTGAATTCAGCCTGCTACCACCGGCAACTCCACACAAAACCGCGCGCCGTGTTCAGTATTGCTCACGCTTAACCGCCCGCCCATGTTGTCGATAATGCCGTAACTCACCGACAACCCCAGGCCTGTACCCAGACCAATCGGCTTGGTGGTGAAAAACGGCTCGAAGATCCGCTCCAGCAGGCGCGGGTCGATACCGCCCGCATTGTCGTCAACCAGCAGACGCACGCTTTGCCCATCGGACTCAATACTCAGGGCTATCCAGGGGGCAAAATCCTGGTCGGTTTCACGTTTGCTCATGAGTGCATCACGGGCATTGACCATCAGGTTGATCAGCACTTGCTCAAGTTGGTCTACATGCCCGCGTACCTGTACTTCACACACTTGCCCTTCGTTGCGCAATTCCACGCCCTTGCCGCGGAAACCTTCGCCGAGCAAGGCCACGGAACCTTCCATGGCCTGCGTCGGGTTGAACACTTGCTGTTCAATTTCAGAACGACGGCCAAACACCCGCAAGTGGTCCACCACCCGCGCCGCACGCTGGATCTGGCCGTCGATACGGGTGAGCTTGTCCTGTAAATAGTCGATCTGCGCATCGCCATTGCCCAGGCGCTTGAGCACGTTGACCACGGCCATGCGCATCACGTTCAGCGGCTGGTTGATTTCGTGCGCCAGCCCCGTGGCCATTTCGCCCAGGGTGGCCATTTTCGCGCTATGGGTCAGTTGCTGCTGGGAGCGGCGCACTTCAGTGTTGTCGCGGCCCACGGCCTGCACTTCAAGCAAGTTGCCCTGTTCGTCGAAAATGCCCCGGTCGGACCACACCCACCAGGCATATTCTCGCCCCGGCAGTTGCAGGCTGATTTCCGCCGTGCTGACCGGCGCCTGCGGGGTCAAGCTGGCAATACGCTGCACGAAGGCCTCGCGCTGCTCTGTGGATAACCAACTGCTCAGGTTGATGCCCGGCAGTTGCGCAGTGGTGCATTCCAGGTAGCTGGCCAACGGCTGGTTGCCGAAGGTCAGGGTCAGGTCGGGCAGGTAACGGCAGATCATCGCCGGCGAGTCTTCAACCAGAATCCGGTAGCGCTCCTCGCTGTTTTTGACTCGCTCGGCCGCTTCGGTGGCCTCGGTTATGTCCAGCCACAAACCGACCACTTCCACCGGCAAACCCAGGTCGTTACGCAACAGCTTGGCTTCATCCAGCAGCCAGTGATAATCGCCACGCCGATCGCGAAGGCGATAACGGTTGCGGGCGCTGCCTTCGCGCAGCAACTGCCGGGTACGGCCAAAAAACTGTTCGCGGTCATCGGGGTGGACCCATTCGATCAGGGTTTCGCTGGTGCATTCTTCCAGCGTCCAGCCCAGCAGGGGCTTGAGGCTGCCACTGAAAAATGCCGGCACCAGCGCACCTTCAACATAGCGCTGTACATAAATCACCGCCGGGGAACTGGCGATCAGGTTGTCCAGCCGCGCATGGGCAGCCGCGACCTGTTGCTGCTGGTTCTTGATATCACTGACATCCAGCATATAACCGACGATACGCCGCCGAGTGCCACTGCCCAGCATCTGGCCTTGAATCCGGTACCACCGGGCTGGTTCCGTGCTCCCGGATTGATGCAGCCGGGCGAACAGCAATAATTCCTTGCCGTGCTCCAGCAGCTCATTGAAGCGACCGCTGAGTTCATCCCGATCCGCCGGGTGAAACAGCGCCAGCCATGCCTGACGGGTCATGGCCTGTGGCTCGGCCACCGCATCCAGGTTGATGGCCAGTTGCGGGGCCAGTTCCAGCAGTTCGCTGGTCAGCGACCACTCCCACCAGCCGGTGCCGAGCAAGCCTTGCAGGGCCTCCATGCGCTCGCTCTGCTGCAGGTGCTGCTGCTCACGCAAACGGTCCAGCAGCGGCGCAGCCAGGGCCGCGCAGACCTGCATCCAGTCGCTTTCACTCATTTGCGGGCCATGCAGGGACGCCGGATAAAACCCCAGCATCAACCAGGCACACAAACCCTGCTGGTCGCTGTAAGGCACCAGCACGCCGTCGGCATTGCCAAACAAGTCGTTTAACCGCGGGTTGCCGTCGCGCTCGACACGCAGGGGCGACGTTGCGCAAAGCGGGTCAAGCAAACTGCCCAGGTTTTGCTCGGGCAGCCACAGTTGCGGCGCATCAAAGGCGTGATATGTGCTGTGCATGTACCAGGAAGCCTGCGGGTCTTCGCGCAGGGCCAGCGCCATGCACGGCACCCGGGCGTGCTGGGCGACGCTGCGCAATGCTTCGTGCATCACCTCGGACAGGCGCTGAGCACTGCATTGGCGCAATTGTTCGCCCAGGCTGAGGGTCAATTGCGTGCAACGTTCGCGGCTGCGCGCTTGCTCGCTGCCAAGGCGCAGGTCACTGATATCCAGCAACTGCAAAAGCCAGGCGTCGCCCTGGGGCTGTACCCAACCCCGGGTATGCACTACGCGCAGCCCCGCGCATTGAAAATCCAGGTCAAGGCTGTGGCCAACCCAGTCCGCCGGTACGCCCTCAAGGGCCAGGGTACTGCCCGGCACCAGATAGCTCAGGAGCAGGCGCGGCAAGCCATCACTGCTACTGCGGGCCAGGCCGTAGCGTTGCAGGCCGTGGATCTCAATGACGTGCCCCTGCTGATCAAGCATCAGCCGGATACCCGCATGGGTGCGTGATTGCGGATCGCTGGATTCAGGCAAGCGCTCGTCGGTCCGTCCCAACATGCGCCCGAACAGCCCGTCACTAGGGGACAAGTTGAGCACTCGATTCGGCTTTCAAACTTGTCGGCAGGTTAGGCACTGTGATGATTCCCAATTTGAGCACCGGCATGATGGAGGTCAACGCCGTGGCTGGCAGCGTGACGCTGGCGGTCAGCACCTTGGTTGTCGCGTTGTAGGTAGCCGCCGGGACCAGGCTGCCCTTGACTGCCGTCGGCACCCAGCTCAGTTTCTCGTTCAGTACGTTCTTGGCCAATGTCTCCACCAGCCCGCCATAGTTGGCCGCCGTCGGGTCCACCGCCATGCTGCGACGCACCGCTTCGGCCGTCGCATTATTGAATGACTGCACCAGCAACAGCGGCAGGCTGTAGCTGACCACGCCGTAAAGCACTGCGAAAAAAATCACGAACACCAGTGCGAACTCAATCGCCGCAGCGCCCTTCTGCTTTTTGCCAAGTCTTGTTTTCATGACTGCGTCTACCCTGACTGTCGACAGTAATATCATCATAGAATCATTGGTAAAAAACGGAGGCTCTTTACGTGATCCAGTTAGCGGTTGTGTTGCTGTGGTTTGTTGCGTGCTCCATTCAAGACCTGCTCCAACGCCATATTTCCAACTTGCTGACGGTGGGTGGCGCAGCGCTGGCGCTGTTGTATCTGCTGTGGGCCGGTCACACCTGGCTCGGTGCAAGCGCAGCCGAAGGTGGCTGGGCGCTGCTGGTCGCGCTGGCACTGACACTGCCCGGTTACGCCCTGAACAAGCTTGGCGCCGGCGACGTAAAGCTGTTGATGGCCCTGGCGCTGGCAACCGATCGTCCGACAATTCTGGGGACCGTTATCGGTGCTGGCATCTGTAGTGGCATCTGGTGGTTTTTCGCGTCAAAAATACTGCCGTCAATAAATCAAAGAGTTAAGACGCTCCCATTTGCCAAAGACGTCCCAATGTCAAAAAAGCTTCCCTTTGCGCCCTTCCTGTTCGCGGGGTTTACCCTGACAATGGCTCTGCTTCGCTAGCCATTACGAAGGATTAATACCTTGTACATAGTCGTAAAGTAGGTCTACGTTTAATTCAATCGCCGCAAGTAAGTGGACCAAGATGTCCCTGATTGGTTTACCAGGAAGGAGAACCGCGTGAACACGTCCAACCCCCTAATAAAAGTGCTCGTGGTCGACGATCAACCATTGATTGTCGAAGAACTGTGCGAATTTCTAGAAAGCAGCGGTTACCGTTGCGTGCCTTGCAATACAACCCGTGAAGCCATCGATGCTTTCGTTGCCGATTCAGAAATCGGTCTGGTGCTGTGCGACCTGCACATGCCCGACATGAACGGCATCGAACTGACCCAGCACCTGCAAAAACTGGCGGGCAAGCAGCGCGCCTTTGAAACCATCCTGCTGACCGGTCGTGCCGACAAACAGGATGTGATCAAGGCCCTGCGTATCGGTATCGCCGACTACTATCAAAAGCCGGTCGACCTCAATGAGCTGCTTGAGGGCATCCAGCGTCAGGAAGCCATTTTGCGTGAACGCCACAAGAGCGATCAGCTGGGCCACCTGAACCAGAAACTGCAGTATCTGGCCGAATCCATCGATGACCTGTATCAGGACATGGAATCCGCCCGCCGCCCTCCGCAAGCCGCCACCCACCCCTTGAACAATCAGGAATCAGGTGAAGGCCCCTGGCAACAGATCCCGACGATTTTCAAACAGCTGTCGCCACGCCAGCTGGACGTGGCCAAGCTGGTGAGCAAGGGCCAGACCAACTACCAGATTGCCTGCGACCTGGGCATCACCGAAAACACGGTCAAGCTCTATGTATCGCAAGTACTGCGCCTGACCCATATGAACAACCGCACCCAGCTGGCTCTGGCGCTGTCGCCAAACGCCACCGCCCATCGGCAAACTGCGCATTAACTCTGCGATCACTGTGGCGGTGCGACCTGCTCGCGATACAACTGGCGCGACAGGCAAGTGACACCGCACCGTTCCCATCGCGGGCAAGCCCGCTCCCACAGGTCTTGCGCCGCGTACTGCCTGTGAGGGCCCGTTCTTGCAGGCTAGGGCTTATTCCTGACTGGCTTTACCACCCTCTTTCTGCCCGTAGTACTCCGGAATCTCGTGTTTATAGCTGTCCAGCCAACGCTGCAGGCTGAGTTCACGCTCCGCCGGACTGGCCGTCTGGCGGATGGGCGACTGGACGCTGCCGCTCACCTGCAACTGCAACCAGTTCTCGGTTTGCTGCTGGTTTTTTGGCGTAGGCCCAGGCTCGATAGCCAGCGCACCCAACGGCAGCAGGGCCAGCAGCACCCCCACACGAATAGATAAAGTCATGGCAAACCTCCAACGCGTTATTTGACGACAGCCACCTGATTGCTGGCGACCTTGGCTTGAGCTTTCAAAGCTTGTGCCCGGTACTGGGCATCACTCACCTGTTCGGGGGTCAGGCCCGCGCGGGTTACCAGTTCTGCGGCCTGCTTCCACTGGTCCTGATAAATCAGCAGGGTCACCAGATTCAATGCCGCCGGCGATTCATCCTGCTTGAGCTCCAGCGCGGTCAAAAACTCGAACCGCGCCTCATCAACCCGCCGTTGATTGAGATACACCACGCCCAGGTCATTGCGGATCTTGGCATCGGTCGGCGCCATTTGTGCCGCACGCTCCAGATGGGTGATCGCCAGGGCATTATCGCCATGCCCCGCTGCCAGCTGGCCCAGACCATGCTCGCCTTCGGCTGCCAGGCACGAGCCCAGCAACCCCTGGTACAGCGGCCCGGCTTCATCGCGACCCAACTGGCGATAGATCCGCGCCTTGCGCAGCTGAACCTGCGCCGAGCCCTGAGGCAGGTTTTGCAGGTTGGCCAGGCTGGCGTGCAGCTTGCCTTCCTTGGCCATGTCATCGGCCAGGTTCAGTGACAGCTCCTGGTCACCACTCAACTTGGTACAACTGCCGCCCATGGCCATCCACGGCGGATTACTCTGACCTCCTGTCGCACAGCCGCCCAGCATCAGCAGCCCGCACACGACGATGACAGCTTTCATGTTCATACCCCTGGTCAAGAGAGAAAGGCTCGCGAGATAGCGACAAAACTCGGCCCGGCCAAGACGATCATCAAAG
>Ga0256410_1001677_pt1 | contig 16422 bp, 16 predicted proteins | sample PhyWR1_FD_185983 | JGI IMG/M metagenome (GOLD analysis project Ga0256410, IMG submission 185983) | Leaf surface microbial communities from wheat plants in UC Gill Tract Community Farm, Albany, California, United States - DLSL W.R1 | ecosystem: Host-associated > Plants > Phyllosphere >... | reverse complement strand
CGTGCAGTGAAGCACTGCGAAAATTGACCGGGAACCGTAGGACAAGTTCCCTAAACCACCAATACGGTCAATACAAACGAAACCACATTAATCTGACATTAACTACTTCGGTGCCAGCTCACGTAAATGCCGTGCGACCGCAATCCACGCACCGATATACCCCAACAATACCGCGCCGAGCAAGAGTGACAGACCATCGGCAACCGGCACGCCCGCCAGGGCGAAATCGCTGCCGTACAGCCCGGCCAGCCCGACCACCGCATCGTTCAGCCAGTTCAGCCCGAACGCCAGCACACCCCAGGACAAAATCCCCGCACCGAAACCATAAAGCGCGCCCATGTACAGAAAAGGCCGACGCACATAGCTGTCCGTGCCGCCAACCAGTTTAATCACTTCTATCTCGGTGCGACGGTTTTCAATATGAAGACGAATGGTATTACCTATCACCAAAAGTAATGCAGACACCAACAACACCGTCAAACCGAACACAAACCGGTCACCCAGCTTGAGAATCGCGGCCAGGCGCTCTACCCAGACTAGATCAAGTTGCGCTTGTTGCACCTTGGGCAGCTCTGCGAGTTTTTGTCGCAGGGCTTCAAGGGCGGTCTTGTCGACCTCGTTCGGCGTCACCAGCACCACGCCCGGCAGCGGGTTCTGCGGCAACTCCTTGAGCGCCTCGCCCAGGCCGGACTGTTGCTGGAACTCTTCAAGCGCCTGATCACGGCTGACGTACTCGGCATCCGCCACGCCCGGCATGTTCTTGATGTCATCGCGCAGCGCTTCGCCCTCCTTGGCGCTGGCGTCCAGATTCAGATACAGCGAAATCTGCGCCGCGCGCTGCCAGGAACCACCCAGACGCTCCACATTATTGAGCAACAGCGACAAACCCATCGGCAGGCTCAGGGCCACGGCCATCACCAGGCAGGTGAAAAAGCTGCCGATCGGCTGCTTGCCCAGGCGACGCAGGCTGTCCAGCAAGCTGGCACGATGGCTTTCGATCCACGCGCGCAACAGGGTGCCGAAGTCCGGCCCGTCGTCATCGTCGTGTTTTTTCTTCTTCGGTTGCGGATCGGCGGGCTTGGGGGCCACGCGCTCGGAAACCTTGGGACTGCGTGTTGCACTCATACGCCAGCCTCCCCGTCACCGATCAAACGACCGCGCTGCAAGGTCAGCATGCGATGGCGCATGCGCGCGATCAGCGCCAGGTCGTGACTGGCGATCAGCACGCTGGTGCCCAGTCGGTTGATATCTTCAAACACCCCCATGATCTCGGCGGCCAGGCGCGGATCGAGGTTACCGGTGGGTTCGTCCGCCAGCAGCAAGGCCGGACGGTGGACGATGGCGCGGGCGATACCGACGCGCTGTTGCTGGCCGGTGGACAGGTCGCCGGGGTAAAGGTCGGTCTTGTCCGACAGCGCTACGCGCTCCAGGGCCGAATCCACGCGCTTGATGATCTCGGCCTTGGACAACCCGAGAATCTGCAACGGCAACGCGACGTTATTGAACACCGTGCGATCGAACAGCAACTGGTGATTCTGGAACACCACGCCGATCTGGCGGCGCAGGAAAGGAATCTGCGCATTGCTGATGGTGGCCAGATCCTGGCCCGCCAACAGCAGCTTGCCGGTGGTCGGGCGTTCCATGGCCAGCAGCAGGCGCAGCAGGGTGCTTTTGCCCGCGCCCGAATGGCCGGTCACAAACAAGAATTCGCCGCGACGCACTCGAAAGCTCAGCTCATGCAAGCCGACATGCCCGTTGGCATAGCGTTTACCGACCTGTTCGAATCGAATCATGAACGCTCCCGCTCGGCAAACAGTGCCTGGACAAAGGGTTCGGCTTCAAAGGTGCGCAAGTCGTCGATACCCTCACCGACACCGATATAGCGAATCGGCAACCCGAACTGTTTGGCCAGGGCGAAGATCACGCCGCCCTTGGCCGTGCCGTCGAGCTTGGTCAAGGCCAAGCCGGTCAACTGCACCGTCTGGTTGAACTGCTTGGCCTGACTGATAGCGTTCTGGCCCGTGCCGGCGTCCAGCACCAGCAGCACTTCATGGGGCGCGTCGGCATCGAGCTTGCCGATCACGCGACGCACTTTTTTCAGCTCTTCCATCAAGTTGTCTTTGGTGTGCAGGCGACCGGCGGTATCTGCAATCAGCACATCAATGTTGCGGGCCTTGGCGGCCTGCACAGCATCGAAGATTACCGACGCAGAATCGGCGCCGGTGTGCTGGGCGATGACCGGGATCTTATTGCGCTCACCCCAGACTTGCAGTTGCTCCACGGCAGCGGCGCGGAAAGTGTCGCCGGCGGCGAGCATGACTTTTTTGCCTTCCGACTGCAGCTTCTTGGCCAACTTGCCAATGGTGGTGGTTTTACCGGCGCCGTTGACGCCTACCACCAGAATCACAAATGGTTTGTTCGGCGTGATCACCAGCGGCGCTTCGACCGGCTTGAGCATCGCTGCCAGTTCGGCCTGCAGAGACTTGTAGAGCGCGTCGGCGTCGGTCAACTGTTTGCGCGCGACCTTCTGGGTCAGGCTCTGGATGATCACCGCAGTGGCTTCGACGCCGACGTCAGCGGTCAGCAGACGGGTTTCGATGTCTTCAAGCAGTTCGTCATCGATGGTCTTGCGGCCCAGGAACAGGCTAGCCATGCCTTCGCCGATGCTGGCGCTGGTCTTGCTGAGGCCCTGCTTGAGGCGGGCAAAGAAGCCAGTCTTGCTGGTTTCGGCGGGTGCCGGGGCGATGACCGCAGGCGCGACCTCCTGCACTGGCACCGCAGCAGGCGTCGGCTCGACGACCGCAGGTTGCAGCTCGGGCTCGATCACCGGCGGAATCGGCGGCACCACATGCTCAGTCTGCACATCGTCGACCAGCGCAACTGGCTCCTCGGCCACCGGCAGTTCCGGCCACGGCTTGTGCTCTGGCTCTGGCTCTGGCTCTGGCGCCGCTTCGACCACCGGCTGCAATACCGGCTCGGCCAGAGGCAACACCACGGGCGCCGGCGCCTCGGCAACCGGTGCGGCTTCTATCAGAGGCTCGGGAATAGGCTCAGGTTGAACCTGGGGCTGTTCGACGACGGTTTCCTGCGGCTTTTTGCGCAGCCATCCGAACAGGCCTTTTTTCTCGCCAGCCGCAGCTGGGGTCTTTTTGTCGTCGTTGGAACCAAACATGGAGGACGGCTATCTCAAAGTAGCGACGCGCCAGGGCGCCTCGGTAAATAAAATTCGATGCAGAACAGACTGCTTTAACGCCCGCTTGTTCATGCGCAACATTTTGTAAGGCCAAATAAAGCCTCAGGAAAACGATTCAATACAGGGCTTTAGCGACACAAAATCGGCGAAAAATAGAATAACGTCAGGGAAAACCACTGTTTATTCCATGATTCCTACGGCTGCATACGAGGCGACGTAAGCACCCCGAGCCTGATAGCCGTGGCCGTCGTTAAATCGGATCAGTATCCTAGCACCTCCTCGCCCGCCGACGCTAAGACCAAGCGGGCCGCCCAACAGGTTAAAAAACGAATGAATGCTCTCGCCCGCCGCGCCGCAGGCCTGCTGTTCAGCACAGTTTGTCTGCCTCTTTCAGCCTTGGCTGCCGATCCACAACCGACCCATGAATTCACCCTCGATAACGGCCTCAAGGTGGTCGTACGCGAAGACCATCGCGCGCCTGTGGTGGTTTCCCAGGTTTGGTACAAGGTCGGCTCAAGCTATGAAACCCCGGGCCAGACCGGTTTGTCCCACGCTCTGGAGCACATGATGTTCAAGGGCAGCGCCAAGGTCGGCCCGGGCGAAGCCTCGCTGATCCTGCGCGACCTCGGCGCCGAAGAAAATGCGTTCACCAGCGACGACTACACCGCCTACTACCAAGTACTGGCCCGCGACCGCCTGGGCGTTGCCTTCGAGTTGGAAGCGGACCGCATGGCCAGCCTGCGCTTGCCGGCCGATGAGTTCAGCCGCGAGATCGAGGTCATCAAGGAAGAGCGCCGTCTGCGTACCGACGACAACCCGATGTCAAAAGCCTTCGAACGCTTCAAGGCGATGGCTTTCCCGGCCAGCGGCTATCACACGCCGACCATCGGCTGGATGGCGGACCTGGAACGCATGAAGGTCGAGGAGCTGCGCCACTGGTACCAATCCTGGTATGTGCCCAACAACGCCACCCTCGTGGTGGTCGGCGACGTGACCCCGGACGAGGTGAAGAACCTGGCCCAGCGCTACTTCGGCCCGATCCCCAAACGTGACGTGCCACCGGCCAAGATCCCCATGGAGCTGGCCGAACCCGGCGAGCGCCTGCTGACAATGCGCGTGCAGACCCAACTGCCAAGCGTAATCCTCGGCTTCAACGTACCCGGCCTCGCCACTGCCGAGGACAAACGCTCGGTGCAGGCCCTGCGCCTGATCTCGGCTCTGCTGGATGGCGGCTATAGCGCGCGTATTTCCGAGCAATTGGAACGTGGTGAAGAGCTGGTATCCGCCGCCTCTACCAATTACGACGCTTATACCCGTGGCGACACCCTATTCACCCTCTCGGCCACGCCGAACCAGCAGAAGAAAAAGACCATCGCCCAGGCCGAGGCCGGCCTGTGGCGCCTGCTGGACGAATTGAAAGCCAAACCGCCGACCGCTGAAGAACTGGAACGCATCCGTGCCCAGGTCATCGCCGGCCTGGTCTATCAGCGGGACTCCATCACCAGCCAGGCCACGGCCATCGGCTCCCTGGAGACGGTGGGGCTGTCATGGAAACTCATGGACAGCGAACTCGCCGACCTGCAAAGCGTGACCCCGCAAGACATCCAGAAAGCCGCCCGCACCTACTTCACCCGCGAACGTTTGAGCGTCGCCCATGTTCTGCCCGAGGAGACCGCTCATGAGTGATCGCAAAAGCAGCCGTCTGATTCTGCCCGGCTTGATCGCCGTTACCTTGATCGCTGCGAGCGCCGTGTACTTCCTGCGGCCCAGCGAGTCGGTGGCCAGTCAGGCGCTGGATCAAGCGCAATCGGCCAACAAGCTGCAATCCCTGGCAGAACTGGACGGCAAGGCGCCGACCAACCGCAAGCTGGATGTGCAAACCTGGACCACCGCCGAAGGCGCCAAAGTGCTGTTCGTCGAAGCCCATGAACTGCCCATGTTCGACATGCGCATCCTGTTCGCCGCCGGCAGCAGCCAGGACGGCGACGTGCCAGGTCTGGCGTTGATGACCAACGCCATGCTTAACGAAGGCGTGCCGGGCAAGGATGTCAGCCAGATCGCCAGTGGTTTTGAAGGCCTGGGTGCCGACTTCGGCAATGGCGCCTACCGCGACATGGCGCTGGTGTCCCTGCGCAGCCTCAGCGACAGTGCCAAGCGCGATGCAGCCCTGGCGCTATTCGACCAGGTGATCGGCCAACCGACTTTCCCGGCCGATTCCCTGGCGCGCATCAAGAACCAGATCCTCGCCGGCTTCGAGTATCAGAAGCAGAACCCCGCCAAACTGGCGAGCCTTGAGTTGTTCAAGCGCCTATATGGCAATCATCCGTATGCCCATGCCAGTGAAGGCACGCCAGAAAGCGTGCCGAACATCACCCTGGCGCAGTTGCAGGCCTTTCACGCCAAAGCTTATGCCGCCGGTAATGCGGTGATTGCGGTAGTGGGCGACTTGTCCCGCGCCGAAGCCGAAGCCATGACCGCCAAGGTGTCCGCCTCGCTGCCCAAGGGCCCTGCCCTGCCGAAGATCGCCCAGCCCGACGAGCCCAAGGCCGGCCTGAGCCATATCGAGTTCCCTTCCAAGCAGACTCACCTGCTGTTCGCCCAACTGGGCATCGACCGCGCCGACCCGGACTACGCAGCCTTGTCCCTGGGCAACCAGATCCTCGGTGGCGGCGGTTTCGGCACACGCTTGATGAGCGAAGTACGCGAGAAGCGCGGCCTGACCTATGGCGTGTACTCCGGTTTCTCGCCGATGCAGGTGCGTGGCCCATTCATGATCAACCTGCAGACCCGCGCCGAAATGAGCGGCGGCACCCTGCGCCTGGTGGAGCAAGTGCTGGCCGATTACCTCAAGACCGGCCCGACCCAGAAGGAGCTGGATGACGCCAAGCGCGAGCTGGCCGGCAGCTTCCCGCTCTCGACCGCGAGCAACGCCGATATCGTCGGCCAGTTGGGGGCGATGGGTTTCTACAACCTGCCGCTGAGCTATCTGGAAGATTTCATGAAACAATCCCAGGCTTTGACCGTAGAGCAGGTCAAGGCTGCGCTGAACAAACACTTGAGCGCCGACAAGATGGTCATCGTGACCGCCGGCCCGACCATTGCGCAGAAGCCACTACCGCCCCCTACTGATAAACCCGCCGAGCAGCCGCTCGGGGTCCCGGAGCATTAATGGCCAGTTCATCTCGCCCGAAAAAACCTGTCCACAACGTACATAACGGTGTGGGCCAACTGCGCATCATTGGCGGTGAGTGGGGCAGCCGCAAGCTAAGCTTCCCCGACGTGGTGGGCCTGCGCCCAACACCGGATCGCGTGCGCGAAACCCTGTTCAACTGGCTCGCGCCGTACATCGGCGGGGCCAAGGTGCTGGACCCGTTTGCCGGCAGCGGCGCGTTGTTCCTGGAAGCGTTGTCCCGTGGCGCCGCCCAGGCCCAGGCGCTGGACGCCAGCAATGTCGCGGTGTCCAGCCTCAAGGAGCATCTGGGCACCTTGCGCTGCACCAATGGTCAGGTGCAAACCGCCGACGCCCTGCGCTATCTGGAAACCCAGCCCGCCAGTGAATACGACGTGGTATTCCTCGACCCACCGTTCAACCAGAACCTGTTGCCCACGGTGTGTGCGCTGCTGGAAGAACGCCAATGGCTGGCAGCCGATGCGTGGATCTACACTGAAAGCGAAACCGCACCCTCTACCCTGGGCCTGCCTGGCGCATGGCGCCTGCATCGGGAGCAAAAATCCGGGCGGGTGTTTTACGCGTTGTGGCATCGGTTGGTCGAAAGCGGCGCTTAATGCTTTTCAGCACGCGGATTCTTGTGGCGGGCAGGCTCGCCACAGACTGAGAGTTTCATGACACCGACCTCCGACCTGTTCACCCCCGCCTTCGGCCTCGGCAACCCCCACCTGCAAACACTGTGGGGGCCGCTGTTGCGCCCCACAACCCACATTGAGCGCCAACGCGAGCGTCTGTGGCTGGACGACGGCGACTTTCTCGACCTCGACTGGCATGGCCCTCACGACGCACACGTGCCGCTGGTGCTGGTGCTGCATGGGCTGACCGGCTCATCCAATTCCCCCTATGTCGCGGGCTTGCAGAAAGTCCTCGCCGGCCAGGGCTGGGCCAGCGTCGCGCTGAACTGGCGGGGCTGCTCCGGCGAGCCGAACCTGTTGGCGCGCAGCTACCACTCCGGCGCCAGCGAAGACCTCGCGGCGACCATTACACACCTGCGCGCCAAGCGACCGTTGGCGCCCTTGTACGCGGTGGGTTACTCCCTGGGTGGCAACGTGTTGCTCAAGCATTTAGGGGAAACAGGGGAAATGTCCGGCCTGCAAGGCGCAGCGGCGGTGTCGGTGCCGTTTCGCCTGGATCAGTGCGCCGATCGCATCGGGCTGGGGTTTTCGCGGGTGTATCAGAAACACTTCATGCGCGAAATGCTCGCGTATATCCGCGTCAAGCAACGCCGCTTCCTACAGGATGGCCAGGTGGAGGGACTGAAAACCCTGGAGGCCCTCGGCTCGCTGGAGAAGATGCGCACGTTTTGGGACTTCGACGGCCGGGTCACCGCGCCGCTGCACGGTTTTCTGAGTGCCGAGGATTATTACCGCCGCGCGTCGAGCCGTTACTATCTGGGCGGCATCCGCACCCCAACCCTGATTATCCAGGCCGCCGATGACCCGTTCGTGTTTGCCCATAGCTTGCCTGAGGCCAGCGAGCTATCGGATTGCACCGAGTTTGAGCTAACGACCAAGGGTGGCCATGTGGGCTTTGTCGATGGCTCACTGAAACGCCCCGGCTACTACCTGGAGCGTCGAATCCCCCAATGGCTATTGGCCCAGCACGGCTAAACGAGTGGGCGATCAATCGCCCGTAGCAATCGCCCGCTTCGAATCGGTGATCCACTCGCTCCACGACCCCGCATACAACTTACCCAGTGGATAACCTGCCAGGCTCAGGGCGAACAGGTTGTGGCACGCCGTCACTCCCGAACCGCAATAGGCCACCAGTTCTTCCGGCGAGCGCCCCTGCAACTGCGCAGCGAAGCGTTGCTTGAGTTGTTCGGCCGGCAGAAAGCGCCCGTCGCTGCCGAGGTTTTCATTGAATGCCGCGCACTGCGCACCGGGAATATGCCCGGCAATTGGGTCGATGGGTTCGACTTCGCCGCGAAAACGCGCGGGGGCGCGGGCATCGACCAAGGTCATGCCCGGCTGGCCCAGGCGTTTTTGCAGGTGTTCGGCGTCCAGCAGCAGATGATTGTCCGGCTGGCCGACAAATCTCCCCGGTTCGGTTACCGGCACGTCAAGGCTCAATGGGAACCCGGCGCTGTGCCAAGCCTTGAGGCCGCCATCCAGAATGGACACGCCGTCGCGCTTGCCCAGCCAGGCCAGCAGCCACCATGCCCGCGCGGCATAAGCGCCGGGGCCGTCGTCGTACAGCACGATATCGGTGTCGGCACTGATGCCCCAGGCCCGCAGTTGCTCGGCGAAGGTGTCCGCCGCCGGTAAAGGGTGGCGGCCGGTCACGCCTTTTACCACCGGACCGCTGAGGTGGCGCTCAAGATCGGCATATTGCGCGCCCTCGATATGGCCTTCGGCATAGCTGCAACGCCCGTATTCCGGGTCTTCCAGGGCGAAACGGCAATCCAGCATCACCAGGCCTCCGGCCTTGCGGCGCTCGGCCAATTGCTGGGGGCTGATCAGTTGGGCAAGCGGCATGGCGGACTCCTGTAAACAGATTCGAGAAAGGGCCTACTTCACTTCTTCCAGTGCCTGATTCAACGGCACGTAAAATTCTTTGAACAGTGCGTCCACCGCGTCTTTCGCCTGGGGCGTGACGAAGCCGGCCTCCAGCACCAGCACCTGATACACCCCGCGCTTGATCGCTTCGGCACTCAGGTGGGCAGAATTCTCATTGGTGGTGCACAGAAAACGCACCCAGGACGTGAGGATAATCCAGGCATTCAGGGTCAGGGCTTCGGTTTGCACCGGGTCCATATTGAGAATGCCGGCATCGACAAACCCCTGGTAGATAGCGCCGCCCTGGATCAGGCAACGCTGGGAAAAACGCCGATAGCCAGTGGCCAATTCCGGGTCGCTTTCCAGCAGGTGCTCAAGGTCGCGGTGCAGGAAACGGTAGCGCCACATGCCGGCCAATACGGCTTGCAGGTAGAAACGCTTATCCTCCACCTGCATCGCACGCCCTTGGGGCGGACGCAGGAAACTGTCCACCAGCGCTTCGTACTCGCGAAACAGCACGGCGATGATCGCCTGCTTGTTGGGGAAGTGGTAGTACAGGTTGCCCGGCGAAATTTCCATATGGGCGGCGATATGGTTGGTGCTGATACTGCGCTCGCCCTGCTGGTTAAAAAGCTCCAGGCTGGTTTGCACATACGCTCGCTGGTCTTTACTCGTGGTGCCATAGGGGATCAGCTTCTATACACGGGATGGAGCATCTTACGGGCTATCCCGGCCTGGATAAATCCATCATGTTGCTGCAATGTTATTTGACAATTTAGAGTAATGACTCTAAAAATCCACGCAGACCAATAACAATCGGTACTGCGCCATGTCTGCCAACGTTGCCTACCTGCAAGATTCTCAGGCACTGGATCAACTCCAGGGTCTGTTCGACGCACAGCAGCGTGCCTACGCTGCCAATCCCATGCCGCCGGCTGCGCAGCGTCAACAATGGCTCAAAGCCCTGCGGGATCTGCTCAGCAATGAACGCCAGGCGTTGATCGATGCGATCAGCCAGGACTTCAGCCACCGCAGTGCCGACGAAACCCTCTTCGCCGAACTGATGCCCAGCCTGCATGGCATTCACTACGCCAGCAAACACCTCAAGCGTTGGATGAAACCCTCCCGACGCGCCGTAGGCATTGCCTTCCAACCGGCGTCAGCCAAAGTCATCTATCAGCCGCTGGGGGTCGTTGGCGTCATCGTGCCGTGGAACTACCCGCTGTACCTGGCCATCGGCCCGTTGGTCGGCGCGTTGGCGGCCGGCAACCGGGTCATGCTCAAGCTCAGTGAATCCACCCCGGCCACCGGGCAATTGCTCAAGACGTTGCTGGCGAGAATCTTCCCCGAAGACCTGGTGTGCGTGGTGCTCGGCGAGGCCGATATGGGGATCGCGTTTTCCCGGCTGCGCTTCGATCATTTGTTGTTCACCGGTGCCACCAGCATCGGCAAGCACGTGATGCGCGCAGCGGCGGAACACCTCACGCCGGTGACCCTGGAACTGGGCGGCAAATCGCCCGCCATCGTTTCCACGGATGTACCGCTCAAGGACGCCGCCGAACGCATCGCCTTCGGCAAAGCGCTGAACGCCGGGCAGACCTGCGTGGCGCCGGATTACGTGCTGGTGCCAGAAGACCGCGTCGAGGGGTTTGTCGAGGCTTACAGCAACGCCGTTCGCGGGTTTTATCCCACGCTGGCCGACAACCCGGACTACACCGCGATTATCAATGAGCGACAACTGGCCAGGCTCAACGCCTACGTCAAGGACGCCACAGACAAGGGCGCCACCCTGATCCCGCTGTACGACCAAGGCCAGGCGCGACGCATGCCTCACAGCCTGCTCCTTAACGTCAGCGACGACATGACCGTGATGCAGGACGAAATCTTCGGCCCGGTGCTGCCGATCGTGCCGTATCGCGGCCTCGATCAGGCCTTTGCCTACATCAACCAACGGCCTCGCCCGCTGGCGCTGTATTACTTCGGCTACAACAAGGGCGAACAACAGCGCGTGCTGCACGAAACCCATTCCGGTGGCGTGTGCCTGAACGACACCCTGCTGCACGTCGCCCAGGACGATATGCCGTTCGGCGGCATCGGCCCCTCGGGCATGGGCCACTACCACGGTCACGAAGGTTTCCTGACGTTCAGCAAGGCCAAGGGGGTGCTGATCAAGCAACGTCTGAACGCGGCGAAGCTGATCTACCCGCCCTACGGCAAGTCCATACAGAAGTTGATCCAGAAGCTGTTCGTCCGCTGATTCCGCCACCTACGGGATAACAACAACAATGAACCCTAGCCTCACGGATTCCCCCGCGCTGTCACGGCGCGGCGTCTTGAAAATCGGCCTGTGCGCCAGTGCCTTCCTGGCCACAGCAGGGCTGAGCGCCAGCCTCAGTGGCTGCTCCAGCAGCACTCCGGCCAGCGGCTTTGGCATGCTGCGCAACAGCGATCTGCCGTTTTTGCGCGCGGTGATCCCTGTCTTATTGGAGGGCGTAGCAAGCGCCCAGGCGGTCGCCAGCGGCATCGACGGCACGCTGAAAAAACTCGACTTCAGTCTGCAGCACCTGTCGCCGGAAATGTTCAAGCTCACCCAGCAATTGTTCGACGTGCTGAGCATGGGCCTCACTCGCGGCCCGCTTACCGGAATCTGGGGCAGTTGGGAAAACGCCAGCGCTGAACAGATCCGCCACTTTCTGCAGCGCTGGGAAAACAGTTACCTGAACCTGCTGCGCATGGGCCAGGGCTCGCTGCTCAAGCTGGTGATCATGGCCTGGTACTTCCAGCCGGTGTCCTGGGCCCATTGCGGCTACCCCGGGCCGCCGAAGATCTGATCCGCATCCCCCACAATAAAAACAAGAGACGACCCTGATGCCCGTACCCGATCTGTTCCGCGAAGGCCTGGCCCGTGGCTGGAAAACCCACAATGGCAGCGCCCTCGATCAAGACCTGACCCTGGAAGCCGACGTGGCGATCATCGGCAGCGGCGCTGGGGGCGGCACCACTGCTGAAATTCTCAGCGCGGCCGGTTACAAGGTGCTGCTGATCGAAGAAGGCCCGCTCAAGACCAGCAGCGACTTCAAGTTGCTTGAGGACGAGGCCTACACCAGCCTGTATCAGGAAGGCATTGGCCGCATGAGCAAGGACGGGGCGATCACCATCCTCCAGGGCCGCGCGGTGGGCGGTACGACACTGATCAACTGGACCTCAAGTTTTCGTACACCGGACGCGACCCTTTCCCACTGGGCCAGCGAATATGCGGTCAAGGGCCACAGCAGCGCCGAGATGGCGCCGTGGTTCGAAAAAATGGAGCAACGCCTGGGCATCGCCCCGTGGGCCGTCCCGCCCAACCCCAACAACGATGTGATCCGCAAGGGCTGCGAAAAACTCGGCTACAGCTGGCATGTGATCCCACGTAACGTGCGTGGCTGCTTTAATTTGGGTTATTGCGGCATGGGCTGCCCGGTCAACGCCAAGCAATCGATGCTGGTCACCACCATCCCCTCCACCTTGGAACACGGCGGGGAGCTGCTCTACCTGGCGCGGGCCGAGCATTTCAAATACCGCGGCGACACCGTCAGCAGCCTGGAATGCATGGCGATGGACGCCCGCTGCGTAGCACCCACAGGGCGCAAAATCACGGTCAAAGCCAAACACTATGTACTGGCCGGGGGCGGCATCAACAGCCCGGCGTTGCTGATGCGTTCGGACGCGCCGGACCCACATTCGCGGCTGGGCAAGCGGACCTTTCTGCACTTGGTGAATTTCTCCGCGGCGCTGTTCGACGAGGTGATCAACCCGTTCTACGGCGCGCCGCAGTCGATCTACTCCGACCATTTCCAATGGCAGGACGGCACTACCGGTAAAATGTCCTACAAACTCGAAGCGCCACCGCTGCATCCGGCGCTGGCCAGCACTCTGCTGGGCGGCTACGGCACACAGAATGCGCTGGATATGAGCCAGTTGCCCAATACCCACGCGATGCTGGCGTTGCTGCGCGACGGTTTCCACCCTGACAGCCCGGGCGGCAATGTGGAACTGCGCGGCGACGGCACGCCAGTGCTCGACTATCAGGTCTCAGATTACGCCTGGGACGGTCTACGCCGGGCCTTCCAAAGCATGGCCGAGATCCAGTTCGCGGCGGGTGCCAAGTCCGTCAAACCGCTGCATCACGATGCACGCTATGTGAAAACCCTGGCCGAAGCCCGCACGCTGATCGAGGGCCTCAACCTGGAACTGCACCGCACCTGCCTGGGCAGCGCCCATGTGATGGGCGGTTGCGCCATGGGTGAAGACCCCAAAATGGCCGTGGCCGACAGCCTTGGCCGTCATCACCAATTGCGCAATCTGTCCATCCACGATGGCTCATTGTTCCCCACCAGCATCGGAGCCAACCCACAATTGTCGGTGTATGGATTGACCGCGAAACTGGCGACTTCATTGGCCGAACGTCTGAAAACGGCGTGAAAACACCTAGGATTCACGGCATTTATCTACGTAAGTCGACTTGGCCGACCGGGAAGGCTGCGATACCATCCGGTTCCCCAACGGACTCCGCCAGGACGACGCGATGAACCGAGTGTTGTACCCAGGTACCTTCGACCCGATTACCAAAGGCCATGGCGATCTGGTCGAACGCGCCTCTCGCTTGTTCGACCATGTGATCATCGCGGTCGCTGCCAGCCCCAAGAAAAACCCGCTGTTTCCCCTGGAACAGCGCGTGGAGCTGGCGCGTGAGGTCACCAAGCATTTGCCTAACGTGGAAGTCGTCGGCTTCTCCACGTTGTTGGCGCACTTCGCCAAAGAGCAGAACGCCAATGTATTCCTGCGTGGCCTGCGGGCGGTGTCGGACTTCGAATACGAATTCCAACTGGCCAACATGAACCGCCAACTGGCGCCGGATGTCGAGAGCCTGTTCCTCACGCCGTCGGAGCGTTATTCGTTTATTTCCTCGACGTTGGTCCGAGAAATCGCGGCATTGGGCGGGGATATCACCAAGTTCGTGCATCCGGCCGTGGCCGATGCGCTGACGCTGCGCTTCAAGAAGTAAGACCGCTCAATCGGCGCCTGCTCGCACTGCGGGCGCCAATGCGGCACAATTGCGCGCATTCGTTTTCAGATGCCTTGGCTGACGGCCTTGGCAGGAGTTTCCATGTCCCTGATCATCACCGACGATTGCATCAATTGCGACGTCTGCGAACCCGAGTGTCCGAACGCTGCAATCTCTCAAGGCGAAGAGATCTACGTGATTGACCCCAACCTCTGCACCCAGTGCGTCGGCCATTACGACGAGCCTCAATGCCAGCAGGTGTGCCCGGTAGATTGCATTCCGCTGGATGAAGCCCATCCGGAGACGCACGAGCAGTTGATGGATAAGTACCGGAAGATTACCGCTAAGAATTGAGCCTATTTAGTGCCTGTTAGGGCCTTATCGGGGCAAGCCCCCTCTCACATTTTTTGAATGTATTCACAAACTGTGGGAGTGGGCTTGCCCCCGATAGCGATACCAGCCATCACCCAGCAATCAGCTCTGGCACCTGGGGCAAAACACACTGGCCCGCTGCCCCAGCACCACACTGCGCAGCTCAGTCCCGCAGACCTTGCACGCCTCGCCGCCTCGGCCGTAGACGAACAGTTCCTGCTGGAAGTACCCCGGCTGCCCGTCGCCACCAATGAAATCCCGCAACGTCGTGCCGCCGCGCTCGATGGCCGCCGCCAGCACGCGCTTGATCTCGATCGCGAGCTTTAAATAACGCCCGCGTGAAATGCCGCCGGCCGCGCGACGCGGATCGATCCCCGCCGCAAACAACGCTTCCGTCGCATAGATATTGCCCACACCCACCACCACCGCGTTGTCCATGATGAACGGTTTGACCGCCATGGACTTGCCGCGAGATTGTTGAAACAGGCGCTCGCCGTCGAACAGGTCGGTCAACGGTTCCGGCCCCAGGCGCAGCAGCAGCTCGTGGTTGTGCGGGTCCTGGCTCCAGAGCATCGCGCCGAAACGCCGCGGGTCGGTGTAGCGCAGGGCCAGGCCGGATTCGAGTTCGATGTCCACATGCTCATGCTTGGCCGCCGGCATGCCGGTTTCCACCAGACGCAAATTACCGGACATGCCCAAGTGGCTGATCAGGGTGCCCACTTCGGCATTGATCAACAGGTACTTGGCGCGCCGTTCAACCAGCACGATGCGCTGCCCGGAGAGGCGCACATCCAGGTCTTCGGGAATCGGCCAGCGCAGGCGCCGCTCGCGCACCACCACACGGCTGACGCGCTGCCCCTCCAGGTGCGGGGCGATCCCGCGTCGGGTGGTTTCGACTTCAGGTAACTCGGGCATGTACGCCTCTTGGGTAATAAATCAGTTCGCGCCCAATTCGCGGATCGACAACTTCATGCTCTCGAAGTCGTAGTCCGACAGGCCCACGTAATCGAGCACCAGGTGGCCGACGGCATTCCACTCATGGTCTACCGACTGGTTGCCCAGCACCCGATAGGAAGCGCAGATGTGCTCGGCCATTTTCAGGATCGCCAACAAGTTCTTCAGCGGCGCATTGCGCGAGGACTCATCGCTGAAAACCGCCAGGGCGTTGTGGTGGTTGGCAATCGCGTCGGTCACATGTTCCGGCAAACGCCAAGACTTGGCGGTGTAGTAACCCACCACCGCATGGTTGGTATTGAACGCGTTGTTCTCGGTATCGACCACGCGGCAGTCCGGCCCGGCGTTGGCGTAGGCCTCTTCGAGCACCGGCATATAGTTGGGGAACCGTTTGAGCATCAGCGGCACGCCGCAATCGTGGAACAGCCCCAGAGCATAAGCTTCGTCCACCGCCTGAGAACCGGTGCGTTTGGCCACGCTCAGGCTGGTCATGGCCACATCCTGGGCGGTGTCCCAGAAACGGTTGAGGGTGACGATGGTTTCATCGCTCATCTCGCCCCGGATAGACAGAGCGTTGATCAGGTTGATCACCGAACGGCTGCCCAGCAGGTTCACCGCGCGTTGGATCGAGGCGATCTTGTTGCTCAGGCCGTAATGCGCCGAGTTGACGATTTTCAGCAGCGCGCCGGACAGGCCCGGGTCCTGGGAGATCAGCCGCGCGATCACGTCCAGATCCGGATCGGGCATGTACTGCTCCATCTGCAAATCCACCATGATCTGCGGCTGCGGCGGCACGCTGATGCCTTGCAGGGCCTGTTGAATCTGTTCGGCGGTAAGCTCTTGGGACATAAGTACACACTCCGGGCTAGGCCGCGATTCTAACCCCTAAGCAAAGCTGACCGACACCTCAAAAACCCGATCAATGTGAGAGCTGGCTTGCCTGCGATAGCATCGCCGCCGTACGTCAGATACACCGCGCCGTCGGTATCGCAGGCAAGCCAGCTCCCACATGAACCGGCGCGCAAAGGGTATACTCCCGCTCTTTTTTCCGGAGCGACGTCATGTCCCTGCCAAGCCTGCGTCTCAAAGCCAACGCCGATCGTCGTTTGCGCAACGGCCACCTGTGGGT
>Ga0256410_1001646_pt1 | contig 16616 bp, 12 predicted proteins | sample PhyWR1_FD_185983 | JGI IMG/M metagenome (GOLD analysis project Ga0256410, IMG submission 185983) | Leaf surface microbial communities from wheat plants in UC Gill Tract Community Farm, Albany, California, United States - DLSL W.R1 | ecosystem: Host-associated > Plants > Phyllosphere >... | reverse complement strand
CTGACGCAGTGGAGCTCACCGAAGGGCCCGAGTATCTCATCATCAATAAAGCGATATTCCGAACCATCGTGGTTCAGCTCTTCACGCATCGCCATCAGCAGTTCGGCATCTTCGTATTCGTGGCGGGAAATCACCCCCAGCCCGTACATCAGCTTCAGACGAACCGAAAGTTCACCAAGCGGCCCGGCACCGGACAACAGAGGTTCGACGGCATATTTCACCGCATAGTCATCTTTACGGAAAACCTGCACCACCAGAACGTTAAGCGCTTCTGCCAACAGCTCGACCGCTGCAATCAGAAAACTGCGCACCGTCTTGCCAGCGTTCAGCTTTTCCAGAACCTTGTTTTCGAATGCCTGTGTCTCGATCATCTTCGCTTTTCGAATCGCGTGGGTGGTGTGGTCACTCGGGCGCTCCCCGTTAACCGCAGGAAGTGAGCCCGAATGGGGGGCAAAGACGCCTTGCCCCCTCACCCTACCCCTTATCCGTGGGGAAAGGGAATGGGTTTGCTTACACTGGTTTGATATCACAGCGTTTACTGCAAGGCGTTATACACAGCAACCGCCTCTTCCACAACCTTGCTGTCGGCCGGTAAACCGGAAATTTGCGCCAGCGCGGCTTTTGGTCCCAGTTTTGTCAGCAAGTCTACCAGTTCTTGTGCCTGTGGGTCCTGCTCGCTGCGGTAGCTCATGGCGGCGGCAATTCCCTTGATCAGGTTGGCGTGCGGCAAGCCATATTCCAACGTACCCAACAGCGGCTTGATCAGGCGATCGCCCGCGCTCAGTTTGCGCAGCGGCTGACGGCCTACACGCTCTACGTCATCGTGCAGATACGGGTTTTCGAAGCGGGACAGGATTTTGTTGATATAGGCGGCATGCTTGTCGGCGTCAAAACCGTAGCGCTTGATCAGCACCGCACCGCTCTCTTGCATCGCCCCTTTGACCACCTGGCGGATGACCGGATCGAGGATCGCATCACGAATGGTCAACAGCTTGGCGCGCTGGCCCAGGTAGGCGGTGATCGCATGGCCGGTATTGAGGGTAAACAGCTTACGCTCAACAAACGCCATCAGGTTGTCGGTCAGTTCCATGCCGGCGATGGCTGGTGGTTGGCCCTTGAATTGGGTCTGATCGACGATCCACTCGCTGAAGGTTTCTACCATCACTTCCAGCGGATCGTTGCTGCCCGCCTCTGCAGGCGGCACGATACGGTCTACGGCAGAATCGACAAAGCCGATATGCTGCTCAACCCAGGCCTGTTCATCCTGTGGCAGTGCGTCGAACACGTGCTGCTTGAGCTGGCTGGTGCCACGCACCATGTTTTCACAGGCGATGATATTCAGCGGCTGAGTATTGCCTTGCTGATGGCGCAGGGTCAGGCCTTTGGCGATGGTCCCGGCGATTCTGGCGAGGATCTGCGGACCAACGGCGGTCGTGACGATATCGGCCTGGGCAATCAGGGCCACCGCCTCTTCGCTACCGCTGTTAACGGCACTGACGTTATTCACCTCTTCAACGCGCGCCTGCTCGCCCACCACATGTACCTGGTAGCTTTTGCGTTGGTTCAACGCGTCCAGCACCGTCTGGTTAACGTCAGCAAAAGTCAGTTCGGCGTGCGCGTCGGCAAGCAGTTTGCCAATAAAGCCACGGCCAATATTACCGGCTCCGAAGTGTAATGCTTTCATATTCCACCCTTTCTTAAATGTAGAAAGGTGCAGCAAGCTGCACCCTTTAAAATAATTCTGTTATCAGGCCTTCTTGCCGCCCAGCAAATCCAACACTTCCTGGATGCTGGTGGTATTCGCCAACCGCTCGATGACGGTTTCATCATCCAACGCATTGGTCAGGCTGGTGATCACCTGGATATGCTCGTTGTTACGCGCCGCGATACCGATAACCAGGCGTGCAACTTCATCCTCTTCGTCACCGAAACGTACGCCCTGCGGATACTGGCAGAACACTACGCCGGTGCGCAGCACGCGGTCTTTGGCTTCAATGGTGCCATGCGGCACGGCAATGGATTCGCCCAGATAGGTAGAGGTCAGCTTTTCACGTTCCAACATGGCCGGAACATATTCTGGCTCGACATAGCCGCCCTTCACCAGTTGCTCACCGGCAAAGCGAATGGCCTGCTCTTTATCAATGGCCTGCAAGCCGAGGAATACGTTGCTTTCACCCAGTTTGAACAGGTTCTGTTCGCTGGCGTCAAAGCTGTCATCCAGGGTGGAGATAACCTTCTGCTCGGTTTCGCTGGTCTTGTTAGCGGCCACCAGACGGGCGGTCAAATCACTGTACAAATGGCTGTCCAGGAAGTTGGTCAGCGAGATGTGCTGGGCCTGCGGCGCATGGCGCATCGCACGCTCGGTCAGATCGCGGTGAGTGATCACCAGATCCACATCTTCCGGCAGGCTGTTGATCGCGCTGTTAGTTACGGAGATATTCTTCAGCCCCGCGTCCGCCACTTTCTTGCGTAGCACGCCGGCACCCATGGCGCTGGAACCCATACCCGCATCGCAAGCAACGATGATTTTACGCACGGTGCTCAGATCGCCGTCTACGGCTGCGTTTACCGCAGCACCGCCTTTAGACTGGGCTTTCATGTTCTGGATACGGCGGGTCGCCTCTTCCAGATCGTCTTCCTCTTTCACTTTCGAGGTTTTCAACAGGAAAGATGAGACCACGAAGGAGACCAGGAACGCCGCAAATACCGCCGCCAGGTTGGCGAAGTAGGCGCCTTTTGGCGTCATCGCCAGTACCGCCAGGATAGAACCAGGGGAAGCAGGAGATACCAGGCCGCCGTTCAACAGGGTCAGGGTGAATACGCCGGTCATACCGCCCAGAATAACCGCCAGGATCAGGCGTGGATTCATCAGCACGTATGGGAAGTAGATTTCGTGGATACCACCCAGGAAGTGGATGATCGCCGCACCGCCAGCAGACTGCTTGGCACTACCACGGCCGAAGAACATATAGGCCATCAGCACGCCCAAACCTGGGCCTGGGTTGGCTTCGATCAGGAAGAAGATTGATTTACCGGTTTCCGTCGCCTGCTGGATGCCCAGCGGTGAGAAGATGCCGTGGTTGATGGCGTTGTTCAGGAACAGGATTTTCGCCGGTTCAACGAAGATCGAGGTCAATGGCAGCAGGTTGTTGACCACCATGATATGCACGCCAGCCGCCAGCACTTTGGATATCGCTTCGACCAATGGCCCGATACCCATAAAGGCCAAAATTGCCAACAGCATACCGATGATGCCTGCGGAGAAGTTGTTGACCAACATCTCGAAGCCGCTCTTGATCTTGCCGTCAACCCAACGGTCAAAATGCTTGATCGCCCAGCCGCCCAACGGGCCTGCAATCATGGAACCGAGGAACATCGGCATGTCTGCACCGACGATCACGCCCATGGTGGTGATGGCACCGACCACACCGCCACGCTCGCCGCCCACCAGTTTACCGCCGGTATAACCGATCAGCAGTGGCAGCAGGTAGGTGATCATTGGCCCAACCAGCTTAGCTAGCGTCTCGTTTGGCAGCCAGCCGGTAGGAATGAATAGCGCAGTGATGATACCCCAGGCGATGAATGCGCCAATGTTGGGCATCACCATGTTACTCAGGAAACGGCCAAAGTTCTGCACTTTAACCTTGATGTCTGGTGAAAACATAAACACACCCCTATTGTTACGCGCTGACAATAAGAGCGCGCGATAATTGTTGTAACGTTCTAGCCCTGTTGATGCTGTTTGCGAAACGGACTCTACCACGCTCTTTTTACTACGCGAACTTCACGGAATTTTTGTGATCACCATCACTAATATTGCCCCTATACCCTGGTGTATTTAGTGATGAGCATCACATTTATGCGGTGTAAAAAAAATACAACGAGAAGATACACCGGCTAAAAGCACCTAAAACGTGATTTAAATCACACTTTAAACCTTGGTGTTTGTTTTTAAAATGTGACAAGAATCACAATTTATTTTACATCCGACCACCGGGCCGTGGCCTGAACTGACATCTTCCCTGTGAGCATCCACACCGTCGGGAAATAACCATGGCGTGGATGAAAGAAAACTACATTAAGAGATGTGATGAATAAGTGAAGTGTAGTACAGAAAATACGTGGGGGAAGGAGGGCCAAAGAGTTGGAAAAAAGCGGAATAATGTATGTGGTACCAAACGCTGGCCCACATACATTGTTTAGAACGAAGGTTACTGCATTACCGCTAGCACGGTTTTCTGTGCGTTCAGCAAGTCCTGCTGTTTGGCCACCAGATTGGACATCATGGTGTTGTACTGCGTCGCCTGCTGCTGGGTGCGGAACTGCACGCCACCGTTGTTGAAGCTGACCTGATTGCCCTGGGCCTGCAGGAAATCCCCTACCTGTACCAGGTCCTGGACAAAACCGGCGGTGGTCGGGATCGCTGGCATCAGCGCATTGGCCGGAGCGGTAACAATCTTGTCATACGCCTGGTTGTACACCGCTTTCAGATCATCCGGCTGTTTCAGCGCCGCATGAGCGGTATCCGCCTGCGCCTTGGCAGTCTGGATCTGCTGGCCCAGCAGGTTTAACGCGCCGATCGACTGTTGCAGGCTATCGCGCTTGCTCATGTAGTCCTGCGCGGTGCGGATCTGATTAACCTGCTCCAGCGCCGGGGTCAGGCTGGCGTCCACCGACTTGGTCAACTGCTGGGAAAAGCCCACCAGAATGGCGTAATCGCTGGTATAAGCACCGAATTTCTGTTTCTGATCTTCGCTCAACGTCGGGATATGTACGCCACTGCGCATGACCGTATTCTGTAAGTAATCAACGAATGCCTTGCGCTGCTCCGGCTCTTTATCGCCGCAGGCGGTCAGTTGCATAACCACCAACAATGCCAACACCGGTGCCAGCCAACGCGCGAAACTTCTGCTCTGGATCCCTACAGCCATGTGACATAACTCCTGTTATAAACGTGTCTTTTATCAGATTCCATGCCGTCTGCCGCCCTCCGTGCGTCTAAAGAATAGATCAACTGCCAGCGATACGGAATGTGATTATACGAGGTACTCAGAATAACTCACCGTTGCGCGGCCGCCATCAGAGAAGAAAAAGCGCCCGCAGGCGCTTTTTCTTGGGCTTTACACCATTACTGCAGTACGGAGATATCCGCGACCTGAAGGAACAGTTCACGCAGCTTGCTCAGCAGCGTCAGGCGGTTCACGCGCACCGCTTCATCTTCGGCCATCACCATCACGCCGTCGAAGAACGCATCCACGGTTTCACGCAGTGCGGCCAGTTCTACCAGCGCTTCCTGGTAGCGACCTTCGGCGAAGAACGGTTGCAGCTTATCGCGCAGCACCACCAAGTGGGTTGCCAACTGCAGCTCGGCCGGTTCTTTCAATACCGATGCGTGGACCTGGTCCAGCAGCGTATCGTTGGATTTGGCCAGGATATTGGAAACGCGCTTGTTGGCAGCCGCCAATGCCGCTGCAGCTTCCAGCGTACGGAAATACGTCACCGCTTTTACCCGCGCATCGAAGTCGGCTGGCTTGGTTGGACGACGTGCCAATACGGCCTGGATGGTATCCACCGCATGGCCTTCTTCCTGATACCAGGCACGGAAACGGCCCAGCATAAAGTCGACAACCTCATCCACCACCTTGGCGTTGGTCAGCTTTTCACCATACAGGCGGACGGCCTCTTCGGTGAGGGTTTGCAGATCCAGCGGCAGGTTTTTCTCAACGATAATACGCAGCACACCCAGCGCAGCACGGCGCAGTGCGAACGGGTCTTTATCGCCTTTTGGATGTTGCCCGATGCCGAAGATCCCGGCCAGGGTGTCCATCTTGTCGGCAATCGCCAACGAGCAGGCCACCAACGATTGCGGCAGTTCATCACCAGCAAAGCGTGGCTGGTACTGTTCGTTCAACGCCACCGCCACATCTTCGGCTTCACCGTCGTGGCGCGCATAGTGCATACCCATGACGCCTTGGGTGTCGGTGAATTCGAACACCATGTTGGTCATCAGATCGCACTTCGACAGCAGCCCCGCACGCGTAGCGTGGTTGACGTCTGCCCCGATCTGGCCAGCGATCCAGCCCGCCATGGCCTGGATACGGTCGGTCTTGGCGCGCAGGGTGCCCAGTTGCTGTTGGAACAGCACGGTTTCCAGGCGCGGCAGGTTGTCTTCCAGGCGTTGCTTGCGGTCGGTATTGAAGAAGAATTCAGCATCCGCCAGACGTGGGCGCACCACCTTCTCGTTACCGGAGATGATTTGCTGCGGATCTTTCGACTCGATATTGGCAACGAAGATAAAGTTCGGCAGCAGTTTGCCCGCGGCGTCATACACCGGGAAATACTTCTGATCGCCCTTCATGGTGTACACCAGCGCTTCCGCCGGCACCGCCAGGAATTTCTCTTCGAATTTGGCGGTCAGCACCACTGGCCATTCGACCAACGAGGTAACCTCTTCCAGCAGGCTCTCGCTCAGATCGGCTTTACCGCCAATCTGCTGTGCAGCCAACTCGGCATCACGCTTGATCAAAGATTTACGGGTTTGATAATCCGCCACCACCTTGCCGCGTTCCAACAGGATCTGCGGGTATTGATCGGCGTTATCGATGGTGAATTCGGCTTCACCCATAAAACGGTGGCCGCGAATAGTCCGGGCAGAGTCGATGCCCAGCACGGTGCCAGGGATCAGTTCTGCACCCAGCAGCAGGGTCACGGTATGCACAGGGCGGACGAACTGAGTCTCTTTATCGCCCCAACGCATCAGTTTCGGGATTGGCAGCTTGGACAGCGCAGTGCTCACCATACCGGCCAGCAGTTGCTGGGCAGATTGGCCTGGCACATGGGCGCGATACAGCAGCCATTCGCCTTTATCGGTCACCAGGCGCTCGGCCTGATCGACGGTAATACCACAGCCACGCGCCCAACCTTCGGCCGCTTTGCTTGGTTTGCCTTCGGCATCGAACGCCTGGGCAATGGCTGGACCGCGTTTTTCAACTTCACGATCGGCTTGCGCAGCACTCAGATCCGCCACCTTCAACGCCAGACGGCGCGGAGCGGCAAACCACTTCACTTCGCCATGTTCCAGGCCAGCGTTGTCCAGTTCAGCGGTAAAGTTGGCGGCAAAGGCTTCTGCCAGTGAGCGAAGAGCCTTCGGCGGCAGCTCTTCCGTGCCGATTTCCACCAGGAAAGTCTGTTGTGTCATAGCTGCCTCTACTTCTTGTTACACATTGGGAAGCCCAGCGCTTCGCGGGAAGCGTAGTAGGCCTCGGCAACGGCTTTGGTCAGCGTGCGAATACGCAGAATATAGCGCTGACGCTCGGTAACCGAGATCGCCTTGCGTGCATCCAACAGGTTGAATGTATGAGCAGCCTTGAGGATACGTTCATAAGCCGGCAGCGGCAGCGGTTTCTCCAATGCCAGCAGCGTTTGTGCTTCCTTCTCATACTGCTCGAAGCAGGAGAACAGGAAATCGACATCGGCGTATTCGAAGTTATAGGTGGACTGCTCCACTTCGTTCTGATGGAACACGTCGCCGTAGGTGGTAACGCCCAACGGGCCGTTGCTCCACACCAGATCGTAGACGCTGTCCACGCCCTGGATGTACATCGCCAGGCGTTCCAGACCGTAGGTGATCTCACCGGTGACGGGTTTGCACTCCATACCGCCAACCTGCTGGAAATAGGTAAACTGCGTGACTTCCATGCCGTTTAACCACACTTCCCAACCCAGACCCCAGGCGCCGAGCGTCGGGTTTTCCCAGTTGTCTTCCACAAAGCGGATATCGTGGATGGTCGGATCCAGACCCAGTTCCTTCAAGGAACCCAGGTAGAGTTCCTGAATGTTTTCTGGCGATGGCTTAATCACCACCTGGAATTGGTAGTAATGCTGCAGGCGGTTCGGGTTTTCCCCGTAACGGCCGTCGGTTGGGCGGCGTGAAGGTTGCACATAGGCGGTGGCCATTGGCTCCGGGCCCAGTGCACGCAGGCAGGTCATCGGGTGGGATGTCCCCGCGCCAACTTCCATGTCCAGCGGTTGCACGATGGTGCAGCCCTGGCGCGCCCAATAGTCCTGTAGTGTCAGGATCAGACCCTGAAAGGTCTTGGTATCAAACTTTTGCATGTTGATTTCGCACGCGATACAAGTGGATTTAACAGAATGGGCCAGTATACCCGTTGACCGTAAGATATACAGCCAGAATCCCGCAGCAAGTGTCAATCTTCGTGAAAAAATCGCGCTTCGCGGCCAGTTACATAAGGCGAGATCGGGTTGATAGGCTACCTAAATGGCTGTGACTAATAGTGCAACAGGTGGGGTCATGCAGAACTCCAGCACGCCGTAAACCCGTCCGTGGGGTTCGCAATTGCGCATCCAGGTCTTCAACGGTCTGCTAACCTGCATGACCCTACCTGTCTCAGGCTTAGGGTATCGGTAATAAACACCGTTATCCCAGAGCAAGCGCTTATAACCCTTACCTGAAGTCATGACAATTTTCCAGCCAGGCATTATTCATTGCTTCTTGAATTGGCTCTGATACGATCGTCCGCAAAGCAAAGATAATGGCATCATGTAAAGTAAAGTTTAAAAAATTATTAGGGAAAGATGAAAATGATAGAGTTTTTTGATGTGGATTATAATTTATTATCAGATAATAGATCCAATGAATTATTCTCCCTCAGAAAGACCACCTTTAAAGACCGCCTAAATTGGATTGTAAACTGCGAAAGAAATATGGAGTTTGATGCTTACGATAATAAAAACACCACCTATCTATTTGGTGTTTATCAGGGGCTGATCGTCTGTAGTCTGCGGTTTATCGAAACCCAACACCCGACGATGATCATCGACACGTTCAAACCTTATTTCCCTCAGTTAGACCTGCCCGATGGCAACTTTACTGAAGCCAGCCGTTTATTCATTGATAAGTCGCGGATACAAGAACTGCAGCTGCGGCAATACCCGATTAGCTCAATACTGTTCTTGTCGATGATTAACTACGCGCGAGATCGTGGCTATGAAGGTATCTATGCGATTGTCAGCCATCCGATGATGATCATTTTCCAACGCTCTGGCTGGCAGATTTCCATTGTTGAAACCGGTCTATCGGAAAAGAAACAGAATATTTATCTGATTTATATGCCGGTAGATAGCCAAAATCAGCAAATCATGATCGACCGCATCAATCAGAAATCACCAGGCCGTAATGCCGCCTTAAACAGCTGGCCACTGTCATTCCCGATCGGGAAGCACCGGCCTGATGAGCTTCAGCTCGACGCCAAGCCTGATGGCATGTTTGGCGTTGGTAACGCCTAACTTTTTGACCACGTTGCCGATATGATATTTTACTGTGGTGAGCTTGATCCCCAAGATAAGCGCGATTTCCTGATAGGATTTCCCCATGCTTGCCCAGTAAATAATCTCATTTTCACGTTTGGAGAACAGCTCTTTTTGGCTGACCTTGTCAAAATCACTGGTGTTATTTAACTCGTGATACAGCGCGGTTAATTTATGATGGGCAGTGATCAGCAGCATCTGCAGCTTATGTTGATTTTCTTTGATCGCCTCTTCGATATTTTCATCACAGGAATCATCCATGATCAGTGATAGTACCACTAAGTTATTATTGTGATCGTGCAGTACTAACGTATAACCATTGATGACGTTATAGTTTTTGGCCATATCAAAAATTTTGGGCAACTTTAACCCGGATCGAATCACGATATTCTCATCCCAGGAAAAAGGGGTGACCCGGTGGGAGGCAGTAATGAGGACGGGATCGATAAACTGATAGTTATTGGCGGTATAAAACTCGAACCATTCTGTTCTGTTGGAAATTATGGCAAAATCGGCAGGATTGCGTTTGCTCATAATCGCATAGGCATACTTTATGTTGCTATATTCTCTTAAATTTTTTTCTAAGTAAGTCTTTATCGCTGAGTTAATAAACTCATTATTAAAGAATGAACTTGACACGTAATAATCTCCTTGTAGAAATCTCCGTTACAAATTTCAGAGCGCAGCATAAAGGAATAGTTTATCATAAAAAAAACACAAAAACTAATCGCGAGTAAGAAATAACCTATTGGTTTTATAATAAATAATAGAGTAGTGATGATTCATCTTTAGACATATCAAAAATGATTGTTCTATTTTAACAGAGTATCATCTGAGATAATGCGCTCATTTTTTAACCATGGAAAGATTGCTGATTTTAACAACCTTGGGTGAAGGTAAATTTTCAGTTACTCGAGTGTTGTATTTGAGGGTGATTTTCTAGCCAAAGATGTTATTAGACCGCCATCAACGCCACTAAAAATCGGTTTTAATATCGTCAATCAGGCTGTTAAAGATAAAAAACTGATGAAATAGAGAGCAAATGATAAGTATTTTATATTATTTCAGGCACGCAAAAGTGCTCCCACTCGTTGATTGGCGAGCGAGAGAACAATTGACAGACAATCTGATATTTATAATAATGACAACAAAATTTCCCTGGTGTTGGCCGAATTGGCTCCTGATCCTTTAAACGGGATCAGTTTTTTTATTTAAATCTTTTGTTCTTATGGCGTAACGATAAAGTCTTTTAGGAGCAAATGATAGTTATACTAAAGTACAGTCAGACACTGTACTTTTTCGGTGAAGGACTCGGGAAAGGCAATGGCGAACTGGGCTGACAGCCCCGTATATCAGGTGCTGTCCCGTAATAAGGGTAAGTGTTGATCCCCTTATTCTTCCCGGTACCAAACCCTCTGGCACCGGGTAGTCCCCCCTTCAAAAACGCGCGCTGACCCCCACGTTGTACATAAATTGCTCGCCACTGCTCAAACCGCTGGTTTGCGAAACCGTCGCAAACGCCGCCACCCAATCGCTCAGTGGCATATTCGCCCCCAAGGTGATATCCATCCAGTTTTTATCCTGGCTAGCGCTGTCGCGGGTGAATGAGGTCTGGGTCGATTTCAATCCACCGCCTGCCCGATAAATGCTATCACCGAACTGGTGCTGATAGCTCACCTCCGCGTAAGGATTAACTACCCCGAGCTGGCTATCCAATCGCCATCCTACAGCGCCGATCTGCGAATGATAGGTCTGATCGTTGAAACGCATGGCCGTACTGTTGTCGCCATTCTCGCTATAACCGGAGACGTTGCTGTAGTCCCAGGCAAACTGGACCATCGGCCCGGTGGTGAGGTACGAAGCGATCGGGAAGTCATACCCCGCAGTCACGCGTGCGCCCCACTGCTTACCATCGGTATCGCCGGTTTCAGTACGGGTTAGCGAACCCAGCTGCATACTGCGGTTAATGTCGTCGTAATTCACGCTGGCATAGTGCAAATCGGCATTGACCCATCCTTGCTCAAACAGCGTTAGAGAGCTGAAGGCCGACAGCAGCACGCCACGCGCCTTATAATCGTAACGGCTGGAAGGCTGTTGATTATCGTTAGAACCCGAGATCAGCGCACCTATCAGCCACTCATCCGTCAGTTGATAATCCACGCCCAGCGTTAGGTTATGCGTGGTGGCGTCGCCATCTCCGGCAACCGTATTGGCTGAATAATCGTAACGTTGCCCGGCATAGCCGCCGAACACGCCCAACGTCCCCTGCGGATTGCTGCTGGTGCGTAACTGCTGAAAACGGCTGTCCAGGGTGGCACGGCTATCACGCGCGAAGGCGGCGGTTGCCTGGTTGAGTGCCACTGCCTGCGTCGGGCCATCCAATACCGCCTGAATATAATCGGCGATCAGTTGGTGAGCCTGCGGGCTGGGGTGAAAATGATCGGCAAACAGATAAGCCTGCTCGCTGTTAAAGCCTGGCATGGACGAACTGCATACCGCCGAAGAAACTCCCGCAGGGCAGGCCATACCGGCAGTGTTGGTAAAACCAAACTGGCCCGGATTGGCGATCGCCTCGCTGAACAGTTTGTTGACATCAACGCGTACGATATTACCGCCGCCCTGGGCCAACAGGCGATCTTCGCTCTGGTTATAAAAATCGGTAAGCTGGGCTGCCTGGGCGCTGAAACTGTCAAAAGCCGCGCTCAGTTGGGCAGCAATGGCCTGCTGCACCAGCGGATTGCTGCTGGCCTGCTGTGCAGCGGCACCTAAAGCCTGATGGATCGCCTGCTGGCGCGATGCGTTATCCGGCGTGGCGATAGTATTAAGCTTGCCGTACGCCGCCAGTATGGCCGCGCCCTGCACCGGCCCCAGTGCCTGCTGGATAATCAGCTCCATCAATTGCGGGGTTGAGCCGATATTCGGTACCGTTGGCACTATCACCGTCCCGGCACCGGCGTTCAGTAAAGCGTGCACCTGCGTCGCCGCAGCCAAGGCGCTGGTATAGGCCACCTCCGGTGCAGTTACCACATTCATCGCCGCGGCGGCCAGATCGTTGCCGCCAATCCAGTGAATATACAAATCGTCGCCGTCGGCCCTGCCGTTAACCCTAGCAAGATAGCTTTGTAGCTGATCCTCGGTGTTGTCCGCCGGGTTTAGCGCCGGAACGGCCACACCACCACCGGCAGCATAGTTGTAGCCACCGTTATCGGATGCCACCAGCGCGGCACCGATACGCTGGCCCAGTATTTCGTCATACAGCTGATGTTGGTTACTGTCATAAGTGAAGCGGCCGTTATTGCCGGTATCACTCAGGCTGTCGCCAAACACGTAAAGTTGATCGTAAGCCTGTGCCGTAGCACTGAGGCAAAAAGCTAACGCCACGGCAAGCACCGTTGGGATATGCTTACCCTGTATTTTCAGAGGCATAAATAGACTCCTGGGAGTCAAAATAGTAAACCGGGCGCAGCATGCAGCGCCCCTACGGTCGAACCTATGTGACTCATACCCAATTCTTATTGTTAGCCTTTATCACCAAGGCTATGTAGTAAATATTGCGGGGATTCACATAACGTCAAGTTAACTGACGATAAATCGTGCAAAGTGTTGCCAAGCAGGCAACTTCTGGCGATGATTACCTGTAAATAAATACAGCATAAGGAATCTTCGTATGGCCAACGAACGTTGCGGTTGGGTTACCGCCGATCCGCTATATCTTGAGTATCATGACCAGGAATGGGGCGTCCCCACCACCGACGCACGCGAGCTGTTCGAAATGCTGTGCCTGGAAGGACAGCAGGCGGGCCTTTCCTGGATCACCGTGCTGAAAAAACGTGAAAACTATCGCCGCGCCTTCCACAATTTCGATCCGCAACGCATCGCAGCCATGACCGAACAAAACGTGGCAACGCTGATGCAAGACAGCGGCATCATCCGCCATCGCGGCAAGATCGAGGCCATTATCAACAATGCCAAGGCCTATCTGGCGATGGAGACCGCCGGAGAGGATTTTGTCACCTTTATCTGGCAGTTCGTCACCGGCAAGCCGCTAATCAATCACTGGCAGGCGCTTGGTGAAGTCCCTGCAAAAACCGAACAGTCCGATGCCCTGTCCAAAGCGTTGAAAAAGCGCGGCTTTAAGTTTATTGGCTCCACTACCTGCTATGCCTTTATGCAGGCCAGCGGCCTGGTGAACGATCATCTTACCGGTTGCTTCTGCCACCCAAAGCAGCGCCAGGCATGATCCGTACCGCCGTTCCGGCCGATATCGAGCCGCTGATGACGCTGTGGCTGGCAAGCACCAGCCAGGCCCATCCGTTTATCGCGGCCGATTATTGGCAGCAAACCGCCCAGTTGGTGCGTGAAAGCTATCTGCCGCGCGCCAAAACCTGGGTTTATCTGCACCACCAGCAGATCGCCGGTTTTATCAGCGTGCTGGATGAACGCTTTGTAGGCGCGCTGTTTGTCGATGAACGCTTCCACGGCCAAGGCGTCGGAGCCGCGCTGATGGAGCACGTGCAGCAACAGCACGGATGGCTGAGCCTGGAGGTATACGAGCTGAATCTGCGGGCCTGCGCCTTTTACCGCAAGCTTGGGTTCAGTGAAGTACAACGCCAGTTCAACCAGGAGACCCAGGCCCATACGCTGATCATGAACTGGGCCGCCGCCGAACTGCGCTACCCCTGAAGAAGTCGCGGGCGGGCTTTGTCATCCCTGCCCGCTTCTGGTACTTTGGCAGCCAACCTTGTCAACGAGATCCAGCATGTTTACCCATATCGCCTTATCCAAGCTCAACGGTCTTGAATTGATGGTGTACAACTACGTCATCAAAAATAAGGACAAGGTCATGTATATGACCATTCGCGAGCTGGCGGACAGTGCCAAGGTCTCCACCACCACGGTATTACGCTTTTGTAAGAAAATGAATTTCAGCGGCTATTCGGAATTCCGCATTCGCTTTAAACTCTATCTGGAACAGGAAGACAAACTGCTGCTAACCTCCGGCGTCAGTGAAATTGTCAGTTTCTTCAAGAGTATTAACAATGAAGAGTTTGAACAGTTAATTACGGATGCGGCAGCACACATTGCCAACGCGGAACGGATCATCTTTGTCGGAGCAGGCACATCCGGCACCTTAGGTAAGTACGGCGCCCGTTTTTTCTCCAACGTCGGTAAGTTCAGTAATTATATTGATGACCCTTATTATCCCATCAGCAGCGATATGTATATAAACGCGGTAGCCATTATTTTATCGGTTTCTGGAGAAACGCCGGAAATTCTTAAACTGGCCAGCCAATTTAGCCTGCATAACTGTAAGATCGTCAGCATTACTAATAGCGAAACCTCTTCATTGGCTCGCATGGCAGACTTTAACCTCTCTTATCACATGCCGCAAATCCGCATTGCCAGCGAATACGATATCACTACCCAGGTACCGGTGATGTATATGTTGGAGGCGATAGGGAAAAAGCTGGCTAAAAGTCTTGGCCATTAATTTAATTAGCTAAATTACGTTAAATAACACCCTGTTTTTTACATGTAACAAGTCACTATTCTGCAATTTTGTTATATCGTGACATTCCCGTGCTGTTTGCTACTATCCATTTAGAAATCACCTTCCACCTACAATAAAGCCCGATATTTCTGTACCCCACAGATGGAGTTACGTTGATGGCAATTAATTATGCTGACTCGGCAAAAGAGATCGTACGCCTGATTGGCGGCGATAATAATGTGATTAATGTCACACATTGCGCCACACGTTTGCGATTTATTTTAAAAGATACTAACCAGGCCGATAAAGATACGCTGAAACGCGTCAAAGGCGTTATTACCGTTATCGAATCCAGTGGTCAATTGCAGGTGGTGATCGGCAACCACGTCGGCGATGCCTATCGGGAAGTGCTCAAGCTGGTCAATATGGATGAGAACGTGGCGGTCAGCGCGCCGAACGTCGGCATCGTCAGCCGCCTGATGGACATTATCTCCAGCATCTTCGCCCCCTTCCTGTATCCGCTGGCAGCCTGTGGGGTTTTACAGGGACTCATCTCTCTGTTTGCTGCCCTGGGCTGGATGGATCCGGCCAGCGGCACCTATCGTATTCTGAATTTCGTTTCCTGGACCGGCTTCACCTTCCTGCCGGTGATGGTGGCCTTCACTGCCGCGAAAAAATTCAACGTCAACCCGTTCACCGCAGTGATCGCGGCCTGTGCGCTGGTCTCTCCTGACTATATGAACATGCTCACCGCCAATAAAATCCTGTTGGTGAACTCTGCCGATCCGGCCATGCAGGCTTTGATGCAGGAAGCCGTCAATAACCCACAGATTTCCAGGGTGCTGGCCGAAGTGGCAGGTATCCCGATTAACGCCGATCCCCTCACCTTCCTGGGCATGCCGGTGCAGTATCTCAGCTACACCGCCTCGGTGATCCCGATCATCCTGATGGTCTGGATCATGTCTTATGTACAGCGTTTCTTTGAACGCATCCTGCCGCTGGTGATCCGCAACCTGTTTACGCCGATGTTCTGTATAGCGATCATGGTGCCGCTGACGCTGCTGGCCTTTGGCCCGATCGGTAACATGATTGGCGGGGCTATCGGCGGCGTCTATAACACGCTGTATCACCTCAGCCCTTCTATTGCCGGAGCGGTGGTAGGCGCACTGTGGATGCCGTTGGTAACGCTGGGCGTACACTGGGGGATCACGCCGGTCACCGTGGGAAACTATGCCACGCTGGGCTATGACACCTTTACCGGCCTGCAGGCCTCTCCGGTGTTTGCCATGGCGGGTGCCGTTCTGGGCGTCTATTTGAAGTCCAAAGACCCGGAGATGAAGCGCGTTTCGCTGTCTGCTGGCATGACCGCGCTGTTTGGCATCACGGAACCCGCCATCTACGGCGTAGCGTTGCGTCTGAAACGCCCAATGATTTGCGGCTGTGTCGCCGGCGCGGTCGGTGGTTCCATTGCCGGAGCCTTCAACGCGGTGTCATGGAGCTATTGCCTGCCGGGGATTGCCGTGCTGCCGGTGTTCTTTAAAGAAGGCCACATGCCACAGTTCCTTGGCTTCCTGCTCTCCATCTGCGTGGCGTTTGTGCTCGGTGCGGTACTGACCTATATCGTCGGCTTTAAAGAAGAACAGCCTGCGCCGACGGCACCGCTCAACAAGCCTGAAATGGCCTGAATTCACTATCAAGAGAAGCAAATTTATGAAAAAACAGTTACCGGATGATTTCCTGTGGGGCGGCGCGGTAGCGGCGCACCAGGTTGAAGGCGGCTGGGATCAGGGCGGTAAAG